>ENA-OUQW01000679-OUQW01000679.1-human-gut-metagenome-genome-assembly--contig:-NODE-679-length-42283-cov-5.471820_pt1 | contig 42283 bp, 38 predicted proteins | sample MGYA00248464_ERZ548849 | MGnify/ENA primary metagenome ERZ548849 (study PRJEB26491, sample SAMN04978193) | human gut metagenome | host: Homo sapiens | study: EMG produced TPA metagenomics assembly of... | reverse complement strand
GTCTGCCCCCCCCCCAATGTGACTAATTTTTTTCATAAATTGCTTCCTTTCTTTTGTTAATATACTATTTGAATATAAACAGTTCTTGTTCTTGCTTTGTTATCAAAATCGATTAAAACTATTTGCTGCCACTGTCCTAATTGCAGAGCTCCATCTATTAAGGGGACCATTGTTGAATTTCCGACTATTGATGCTCTTATATGAGCATATCCGTTTCCGTCGTGCCAGGTGTCATCGTGGTGATAGTCAGCTTCAACAGGAGCTATTTTTTCAAGCGCTTCAGGTAAATCAACCAGCAAACCCGGTTCAAACTCAATATTTGTAATTGAAACCGTACTTCCTGCAACATATACATTAACCTGCGCATTTTGAAGCGAATGATTGTATACAGCGTGTTTAACCTTTTGAGTAATATCGATTATATCGGTAAAACCTTGCGTATTAACGGTAAATCTCTCATTTATTATTGTCATAAACTAAACCTCAATTTTCCGTCTTTTACAAGTTTTTTGCCTCTTGAATATGTTGCAAACGGAGTTGTATGTTCTAATATTGCATTATAATCTTCGCCGTCAAAGAGTTTGAAGACATTAAAATCCGCATCTTTGCCGACTTCAATAGAACCTGTTGTATTATCAAGCCTTAAAATTTTAGCAGGATAGATTGTAAGATATTTAACAAGCTCATGAGTATCTAAAACCTTATCAACATTTGCAGCTGCTGCTTCAGAGAGAAGATTGAAATCTTTATTTTTACTGAAACTCTGACTTGAGAAACCGAAATTTTTCGGAAAATATTTTAATATTGTATTGAAATCAAGTTTTTTATTACATATTTCTTTGCTGTAATAAGGTTGATAAACGTACTTAACACCTGTATCCGAAAGCTTTTCCAAATCATCAGCGTAATTTGCATTTGCCACAATTACTTTTTTAGATAAAACTTTAAGATTATCCAAATATTCTACCGGCGAAAGCTCTTTAGCATAAGGAGAAATTTTTCTCATACCCATAAATTTATGAAGCAAATCAATATCAGAAAAACCGTGTTCCAGCCAATCAATTTCATCTTGCGATTCGGCAAAGCGTGTCATCATAAGCATATTATGCTTACGACAGTATTTTGAGAATAAAGCCCAAGATTTTCTGTGAACGCCTGAAATCGAATTAAGCATAACTCCGATATGGGTGTTTTCACCTTTATGCAATATTAATTCTTCAATTTTGCTGCGTAAAACCTTAAATTTCTTTTTACTCTTATTTTTGCTGTCAGCGAAAACTTCAAAAAAAAGATAATTTTTAACTGGAAGCTTGTTAATAATTTCAAAATACTTATACTCTTTTGAAACCTGAGCAAAACAAGTAGTTCCTGCTTTTACAGATTCAATAACACCATTTTTAAAAGATTGTTCTTTTTCATTTCTGTCAAGCGTGAAATAGTCAGTCAGAATACTTGCCCATTTGCGCGAATAATTTTCCTGACTTACGCCTGCAAAATTGTATTTTAAAGAAAATAATTTAAAAAATCGTTTAATTTTATTTTTTAAGCTTTGCGGTTTAACAATTCCGATATCAGTATACTGGTACTGTGTAAGCAAATCAATAAATCCCGGAGTAATAACAGCATTACCTAAATCTTTGATAAACTTTTCATCAAAATTCACTTCAGAATTAGGGATAATATCAATAATTTTGCCCTCATCGACAACAATTGCCATATCCCTCAAAACTTCATCTGCAGAAGTCAAAATCCACTTTGCTTTATAACATTTCATAGACTTATTTTATCTGATAAAAGAGCAAAATGCAAGTTTAAAAATTATCAGGATTAAATTTTGAATCAGGTGTATACAAATCATCAACGTATTTAGCTTCAACAGTTGAGCCATCATACATTTTTACAGACATAGGAACATATTCTTTTCCTTGAGTAATGTCTTCACGCGCATATCCTGCAAGATTACCGTCGGAATTATACGCATAATCATATCTGACAACCTCTTTAAGCTCAGAATTTCTTTCATTGTATACAGTCATTTCATGAAGCTTTTTATTTTTATTAAAGAATTTTTGCAGAGTTTTGACCTTGCCGTCAGAACTTGTAATATACGTTAGTTCTTCAAACCCGCCGTTTTGATATGCATCAAAATCCTTCATAGGTGTTCTGTTGATTGTAATTGTTTTTTCAAGTAAGTCTTCAGGAAGTTCGGAAACTTTAGCATACAAAGCTTTAGGATTTTTACATTGATAAATCTTTATAACCTTATCCCCGCTTGCTTCGTCAATATATGTGTAAATCCTTTTATAAAGTTCGCCATCCTGATTAAAAATAAAATTATCGCTTAAAAAATTTGAATTTTCAGCTTTGCTTGTATATCTTACACTGACATTGCCTTGAGCCATAGGCTTTACAATCTTTTCAGACAACTGTTCTATATCACTTTTTACAGCTGCTAAAGTTTTGTTCATCAATTTTTGAGCATCTTCAGCACGCTTTACATTTGCAGGTTTACGCATTATAAAATAAGCTGCACTGCAAAGACCTGCCGCAGTTGTTAAGCCCAAAACAGTATTTGCTGCTTTAGAAGTTTTACTGTTAGATTTTTGAGCTTCTGGCTTAATATCATTGCTTTGAAAAGTTATATTTCTAATACCGGTTATTCGCATGCTCATATAAAACCCGAACAAAATATTTTTTGCTACACATTATCCATAAATTTCATCAGAATAATAAGCAAATTCCAAATGTCCAATTATAATAGTATCACCGTCTTTTATGCCCTTTTTAGATAACTCGTCAAATACACCCATAGCTTTCAAAATATTTTGCAGACGAATTACTTGTTCTGCATTTCTTTCATCAGTTACACCTGCAAGCCTTGAAATCTTACCGCCCTGAACAATAAAAGTATCTTTGGCAACTTTAAATATTTCATAACTGCTGTCATCATTGTTATATGCATTTATGTCTTCTTCAACAACAATTTCTGTTTCAGATTTAGGAATTTCATCTACTTTTTCACCCATAAAATCTGTCAGCTTATCAAGGTTTTCGCCTGTAACAGCAGATATCATAAACACATTACCGGAAACTTTCTTGAACTGCTCCAATAATTCTGATTTTTTGTCTTCATCAATTGCATCAATCTTGTTCAGCGCAATAATTTGATAAAGATTAGCAAGATGCTCTGAATGTTTTTGCAGTTCTAAATTAATTTTTTCATAATTATCGAACGGATTTTCTTCTGTTGAATCAATTAAATGAACAAGGAATCTGCATCTTTCAACGTGTCTTAAGAAGTCATGTCCGAGTCCGACACCCTCTGATGCTCCTTCGATTAAGCCCGGAATATCAGCTACAACGTAACCGTCACCTGAACGCTTTTTGACAACACCTAAGTTTGGAATAAGTGTAGTAAAAGGATAATCTGCGATTTTAGGTTTTGCAGAGCTAATTCTGCTTATCAAAGTTGATTTTCCCGCATTAGGCATCCCCAAAAGCCCTACATCCGCAATAAGTTTCAATTCCAAAAACAGTTCGCGTTCAATTGGAGGTTCACCCGGTTCACAGAATTGAGGAGCTCTTTTTTGAGCAGTAGCAAATCTTGCATTGCCGCGTCCGCCCCTGCCGCCTTTTGCAACAAGAACTTTTTGTTCATGTTCAGTTAAATCAGCAATAATATTACCGTTTTTAATATCTTTCACGACAGTTCCTACCGGAACTTTTATAAACAAATCTTTAGCACAACGTCCGTGCATATTTTTAATCCCTCCGTTTTCACCGGCTTCTGCTTTGAAAACAGATTTGTGTTTAAAGTCCATTAATGTAGACATATTTTCATCAGCAACAAGATAAACATCGCCGCCTCTACCGCCGTCACCGCCTGCGGGACCGCCTTTGTCCACATATTTTTCTCTGCGCCACGCAACCATTCCGTTACCGCCGCGCCCTGATACTACTCTAATTTTTGATTTGTCTATAAATTTCATCTTTTACCTTTTTTATTTTATATTACTATAAAAACATTTAAAACCCGAATTTGGCAAATGATTTTTTATCAATCGGCGTGTTTTCAAATCTGTTTTGAGAAATGTTTTCTTTATGAACGGATTTTCTAAGCATCTTGTTTAATACAGCAGGCATTGCAAACCCAATCAGCCCGCAATTTGCTAACAGAGCAAACCAATAAAGACCTGTGCCAAATTTTTTAGTTTTTATAATCGTTTCCAATGGTGCATCAATCTTACCTAAATCTGCAAAGTTTCTAGGGAGAAGTTTAAAATCTTTAAAGAACTGTTTTACTCTGGCGCCTCCCATAAGATTTGCAGTGTCAGGCTTTCTATCCATAATTTTTGTACCGGCAAATTTATCAAATGACCTGCCAATAATGTTATTCAGAGCAAAGTCACCGCCAAAAAACATTGTAAACAAAACAGCACCTCTAATTGCTCTGTCTCTCATTTCAAGTTTGTCACGAGATCCTACAAGCTGAGAAGGATAGTCACATAAAAGCCACATCAGGGCAAATATGGATTTTGACATAAACATCCCGTCAGTGTAATTAAAGTTTGAAGCATATTTCTTTAAGGCACCACTTTTAGATGTCATAGATTTCATAATAAGTTTAGGCGCTATTAATGGCGGGATTGTTGCAATCAATGCGCTTGTAAACAGTTTTTTTCTTTTATCCGCTTCATATTTTTTCTCATCAAATTTACTTTGATCAACCATATCAAATGCTGCTGAAAAACCTTTTTTATGAGTTCTTTTTTCGGTTATCCCGGTAGCAATATAAGGGGTTGCACACCACATCCAGGCTGTTGAAAGAAAGTCAAATTTAAAAACATTTTGATGAACTTTTACAAGCTTTTCTCTAAGTTCTTCTTCTCTGCCTTTAAACCTTTCTAACAGGTTATCAAAAGCTATTTGATGTTCGGCTTTAATACCGCTTTTTTCAAGCTTTTTCATTTCTTCAAATACATTCAGGCTTTTATTTTGTTTTTTAGCTTCTTTTACGATTTTTTCGGCATCAAGTCGCAAACCTTTTTTCTTAATACCTTCAGCAAGATATTTTCCGTCCTCCGTAAGATATTTTTTAGAAACTTTCATAATATCTTTTTCGGCACTTTTAAAGTTTTTAACTATCCCGCTTGAAGCCAGAAAATGTTTATTCAGAAAAGGCAGCATAAAAAACGGGGTTACGATAGACATAAAAAAGTAAAGGCATGACATTGAAAAACGTTCAATAGCTTCATCTTTGTTATTGGACATTATCGCCTGCGGTATAGCACAACCGCCTATATCTACTATTCCTCTGTTAAGAAGGGTATTTTCCTGTACTTTTTGCGTTATATCATAAAACCCTGTAAACGGTCTTTTGCTAATAACTCTGTCATTACTTATTTGCATTATGCTAACTTCAAAACCTATAAATATATTTTTTTGCTAATAATAATTATTTTCGTACTATAATAAAGAGTATGAAAATGATAAAAGAAAAGTTATTCAGCAAAACTCCCGTAGAAATAGGACCTGAAAGCGGGTATGACAATTACATTATGGCAATTGAATCCAGTTGCGATGAAACTGCCTGTTCTATTGTCAAAAACGGAAGAGAAGTTATTGCAAATGTTGTAGCATCACAAATAAAGACTCACGCTCAATTCGGCGGAGTTATTCCTGAAATTGCGGCAAGAGAACATTTGGATTCAATAAATATAGTTATTGATGAAGCCTTTAAACAGGCTAAAGAAAATGCAGGAATAATGCCTGAAGATATAACTGCTTTTGCGGGAACAGTGGGACCGGGTTTAGTCGGATGCTTACTTGTAGGGCTTAATGCGACAAAAACACTTGCATTAACTTATGATAAACCTTTTATCGGTGTCAACCATTTAAATGCACATCTTTGCGGCAACTATCTTGATACAGATTTAAAACCGCCATTTATGGCATTACTTGTAAGCGGCGGTCATACACAAATAATTGATGTTAAATCTTACTCCGAACAAAATATTTTAGGAGAAACCATTGATGATGCTGTTGGAGAAGCTTATGACAAAGTTGCAAGATTAATCGGATTGCCGTATCCCGGCGGGCCAAGACTTGATAAACTTGCTCAAGAAGGAAATCCTCACGCATTTAAGCTGCCTGAAGGAAAAGTTGACGGTTACAATTTCAGTTTCAGCGGTTTAAAAACAGCAGTGCTAAGACTAGTCAAATCATTTGACGGCAAGGAATTGCCTGTAAATGATATTTGTGCCAGCTTTCAGGAACGTGTATCAACAACACTTTTAAATAAAGTAAAAAAAGCTTTAGAAGCAGGCGGATACAAGCAGGTGGTAATAGCAGGCGGTGTTGCCGCAAATTCTGAAATAAGGAAAAAAATCTTTGATTTAGAAAAAGAAGGATATAAAGTTTTTGCACCTCCTATGAAATATTGTACTGATAATGCAGCTATGGTTGCGTCTTGCGCATATTTTAACACTAATACATTTGACGATGTAAATGTTGAAGTCTTTTCAAGAGTAAAATAATAGCAAAAAAAATTATTCAGACATTTTACTTTTCTTATGATAAGCATATCCCCCAATAATAACGGTCATCCGTCGTTTACAAGCGGAATAACAAGAAAACTCGCCAGAAATTACTGTTCTTGCGAGGATGATGTCATAGAAATATTAAACAAACATCCGCAGAAAAACGGTATAGCAGGACAATTGCCTATAAGCTGGATAGAAAAATTAAATGCATCTGAATTTGTAAACAATAAAAGAGAAATCATAAAAGATATTTACCAACAGTTTGCCTCAATCGTTAAATTAGCATCAGAGAATATTATAGAAGCCTCTGATAAACTTACGGAAATATTACGCAATTATAAAATTCTGACAAATAAACAAAGTTATAATATAAAAAAGATTAACACATCAGGTGCTACATATATTGAAAACGGTTATATACTTGAAGGCAGTAACGGTGCTCAGAGCTTATTTATAAAAGAATTTAAAGATTTAAGCGGCATGGAGCCCAGACGATACAAAATTCACACAAAACGAGATGGAAAATATATTGAACTTGCAAGAGCACTTCAATTGAACAATCAAATAAAAGACAGACATATTATGCATACCAACTGGGGAGATACTAAAAACAGGTACATGGTTAGTGAATATGTTAAGCCTCTAAAAAGATATAAATCTAAGATTGAAATAAAACAATCATATAATAATGAAAAAGAATTAATTGAAGATTTAAATAAAAAATACGGCTTTAGATATTATGAAATAAAAAATAATAATGTCAAAATAGGTTATGAATATGAAAATAAATTTTATTCTTATCCTGAAGAGAGAATTATATACAACTATTTTTACAATTTATTGGAAAAACAAAATCTCGCACATTATGATTTAATGGATAATCCTTATAATTACATAGTTACAAAAGATAAAAACGGCAATCCGCTTTTAAAGCTTATAGATTTTGGCGGCATAGCAAAACCAAGATAAAAATGTGTACAATTGTAAATTTTACACTTTTAAAATAGCAAAAAATTTGTTTAAGCTGTTTTATAAAAACTGTGATAGAAAATCTTGGGAACAATACTATGAAACCTTTTTGCGGAAATGAATTATATTCAATTCCGCATTCTTATTTAGATGGTAATAAGAAAAACAGAGTTCAGCCTGCTTTTCGCGGTGTTACCGAAGAACTTTCAAAAAGATTTTACAAAACTCAAGCCGAAATCATAGATGAATTTATAAAAGACCCAAAATCAAAAGGAATAGCAGGGCAGCTTCCAACAAATTGGCTTGCTAAAATTAAGGCTGATACTCCTGAATTAAGAGAAGAAATTATCCAAAAAGTTTTTATGTCAATAAGAAGCGCAGTGAAGCACCTAAAGCCGTATAATGCTCCTGTTAAAAGCAAAGAATACAGAATTCATAAAGCAAACCTTGAAAACAAGCGCTTGAAAGAAGCATCTGAATATCTTAGCAAAAGTTTAAGACATTTTGGTATACTGGAAGAAACAAACTCTGTAAACTTTAAGATATTAAAAGTAAGCGGGAATTTTACCAAAAGAGCATATGTTCTTCAGGAAAAGGGTAAAAATCCCACATTAGAAAAACTTTTTATAAAAAGTTTTAAAGAAATCAATCCTTTATCTTCAACAGCGGATTACAACGGCAAATACTCCGAAGTAGCTCACTGGCTCTATCTTAATAATAAAACCAAATCGCCGTATTTTTCAAAAGTTTATTGGGGTGATACAGAAGGAAGATTTATGGCTTTAGAATATGAAACGCCTCCAAAACATATAAGTCCGATAGTGAAATTTAAAAGCAATTACGAAAATATTTATAAATTTGCAGCTGATTTTTACAGACAGACCGGAATAGAATTGAGCAATTTATTTGAAAAAGGCATTAAACCTGGAATTATTAACAAGTTTGGCAAATTTGAGCCTGCCAAAAAAGAAGCACTTATTATGAATTACCTTCAACAACTTTTGAAAGAATATAACCTGCACCATACTGATTTGCACAACCAAAATGCCATTATCGGTAAAGACAAATCAGGCCACGCTATTGTTAAAATAGTTGATATAGGCGGACTTGTCGAGCTTTAAACTATACAGGAACTTTTGAGTAAAGTCTTGAGAGAATAAATTCCGTAATTTTCTTTTCAAGCTCAACATTATGATGATAATTAGTTTCTTTTATAAAGTAACAAGGACTTGTTACATTTATTTCTATAATTTTTTCATCAATAACATCTAAACCTACAAGAGGAAGTCCCAGTTTATTCATTTCTTTTGCAACCGGAGCAAATTTTTCCTTTTCTGATTCTGACAGTTCAGCTTTTACAATGTTGCTGTCACAGTGTTCATTGAATTTGAAATCATCGTTGGAAGGAAGTTTTTGAATACAAACATCAAGAACTTCATCACCTAAAAACATAACCCTTTTGTCGCCGAATCTTGCTTTAGGAATATATTTCTGCACCATAATAATCTGCTTTTGATTGTTTGTCATTGTGTTAATAATAACAGCTGTATTTTTATCACCTTTTTTGAGTGTCATAACACCTGAGCCAAAACAGCCGTTCAAGGGTTTTAAGACAATTTCCTCATGTTTGTTTAAAAATTTTATAATATCTGATTTTGACGAAGTAACTATATTTTCAGGCATTAAATCCAAGAATTTAACGGTATGCATTTTTTCGTTAAAATCTCTGATAGCTTTAGGGTCATTTAAAATAAGAGTTTTTTCTCTGTCAACAAAATCAAATATATAAGTAGCATTTATATAATCCAAATCAACAGGAGGATCCGGTCTGAACATAACAAGCCTAAAGTCTTCAATCTTTTTAAATTGTTCAGCTTTATCATAAAATATGTTTTTGTCTTTTTCATAAGCTTCATAGCAATGAGTATAAGCTTCACCTGATACAAGACTTAAATTATCAATAGTTGTAATAAATACATTTTTGTTTTCTTTTAAAAGTTCTCTGATAATCCAAAAATTTGTCACAAGATTATTAAACTCAAAATATTTGAGCTCAAGTCTGTCTATAATAAATAAAATATCCATGTTGTTCTCCACCTCAACTTGAGTTTACATCTAACGAAATTTATTCGCAATAGAGAAACGGGCTAGTTAAATTTTTTCAGGGTCTAATACAACACAATTAGCATTATTTACCTGAAGCAGCGAATTAAATCTTTGTAAATCAGCCTGAATTTGCGGGAAAGTGTTATAATGCATAGGTATAACAGTTTGAGCTCCAACCCAATGAGCTGCCATAGCTGCATGTTCAACATCCATAGTGTAATAACCGCCAATAGGAATCATTGCGATATTCGGTCTGTATAATTCTTTGATTGTTTTCATCTCGCTTGTAAGTGCAGTATCACCGGCATGATATATTCTTACGCCTTCGACATCAAGAATTACTCCTGCAGCAACACCTGCATATCTTCCATCAGGCAATGAACTTGTATGAAAAGCAGGTACAAATACAGCCCTGCCCCAGTCATAATCAATCCAGCCGCCAAGACCAACAGCCTTTGCTTTGCATCCTTGTTCTTCACAATATTTTCCGAGTTCAAACACCGCACTAATTGTAGCATCTTTTTCCTTTGCAATCTCAATTGCCTGTCCAAGATGATCACCGTGACCGTGCGTAACAAATATATCAGTAATATTTGAAGCGCGCCAATCATATTTAGTATTAATACTTACAAAAGGATCAATCAAAACCGAATTGTCTTTTAACTTAATTTCAAACGCACTGTGACCGATATATTTAATATCCATATTTTTCTCCTTACAATCTGCACATTTTTATTTTAATATATCAGATTTTAGTGTAAAATACAAATATGCAATACAGTTTGTTAATGAAAAAATGCATAGAATTGGCAAGACAGGCAGAAGGCAATACTTCTCCCAACCCTCTTGTCGGATGCGTAGTTCTTGATAAAAACGGTAATGAAATATCAACAGGATTTCACGCAAAATACGGCGAAAACCACGCTGAACGAGATGCTCTTTTAAAACTTAAAAAAGGCGAAGAAAAAGACGGTACTTTAATAGTTAATCTTGAACCCTGTTCTCATTACGGGAAAACTCCACCCTGTGCTGATTTGATAATAGAAAGAGGAATAAAAAGGGTTGTTATCGGAATACGTGATGTAAATCCGATTGTTGCAGGAAACGGTATTAAGAAATTGCAAGATTCGGGAATAGAAGTTGTTGAAAATATTTTAGAAGATGAATGTATTAAATTGAACGAAGTATTTATAAAAAATATGACAAAAAAACAAACATTTGTTGCCATAAAAACAGCTGCAACACTTGACGGTAAAACAGCTACTTCTAAAGGTTCTTCCAAATGGATTACATCAGAAAAAGCACGCGAAGAAGTAAAAAAAATAAGGAACCGTTACGATGCTATTATGACAAGTTCCTCAACAATTCTTGCTGATAATCCCACAATGCACCACAGAAAAAAAATAATCCTTGACAGAGAACTTAAAACTGACTTCAATTCTCCTATTTACAAAAACGGAGAAATTTATGTTTTCAACGGATTAAAACACAGCTGTGAAAACGGAATAAATTTTATTAAGACACCAATTACAAATAATAAACTAAAGCTTGATTTCATTTTTCAAAAAGCTTATGAACTCGGTATTATGAGCATACTGATTGAAAGCGGAGGCATTTTAAACGGCGAAGCATTAAAATATGCGGATAAAATTTATCACTTTATTGCCCCGAAAATTACAGGCGATAATTCATCAAAATCATGCTTCAATTTCAGAAGAATTGATGCAATAAATGAATGTTTAAATTTTAAAATTGCCTCAACAGAGTTTTTTGAACCTGATATATTATTAACTTACTATCCTATTCAAAAAAATTAATCTTAATGTATAATAAATTTTATGTTCAACAATAAAAAAGCATCTGTATCGGGAACTTTCTATCCTTCTGATAAAACAGAACTTCTTAATATGATAGATAATTTTAAATGCAAAGAAAGCGGCTACTTTTCAAGAGCTGTTATTGTGCCGCATGCAGGGTATATTTATTCCGGCGAACTTGCGAATTGCGGAATAAGCCACCTAAGACAAAACGCAAAAAATGTTTTTATTTTTGCACCTGCACATTTTGAAAGAATTTTCGGATGCGTAACCTGCAATTATGATGCTTTTGAAACTCCTCTGGGTAATATAGAAGTTAATAAAGAATTATCTAAAGAAATTTCAAATTTTTGTGATTGTCAGATAAATAACTTTGCTTTTGAGAAAGAACATTCACTTGAAGTTCAGCTTCCATTGATAAAAAAACATTTACCTGATGCAAAGGTAATACCGGTTTTATACGGATGCGAAAACTTCACTAACCTTGCAGAAACCATAAAACATTTCTGGGATAACGATGAGAATGTCTTTGTTATATCAAGCGACTTAAGCCATTTTTATCCTGAAAAGGAAAGCTATAAAATTGACAGCTATACAGCAAAAATGATTGAATCAAATGAAACCAGAGATTTTGAAATGGAGCAAGCGTGCGGTGCAGTAGGAATTTGCGGTCTTACAGATTTTGCAAAAAACAATAAATTTTCTTTAATCCGAATAGGCTTAACAAATTCGGCACGTGTAACAGGGGACTCATCACGGGTCGTAGGTTATGGAAGCTGGTTTTTATATGAGGGTGAAAAGAACCGATATATTAAAGAATATTTCTCCGACACAGTTCTAAAAATCTGCAAAGACAGTATCCTCTCAGGTTTTCAGCTTGGAGAAATCAAGCCTAAAGATTATCCCTGCGTACTTGAAGAATACGGTGCATCATTTGTAACTCTTGAACTTGCAGGAATTCTTCGCGGATGCATAGGTTCCATAATCGCACACAGACCGCTGGTACAGGATTTAATTAAAAATGCTCACGCTGCAGCCTTTGCCGACCCGAGATTTAATCCTCTTACTCTTGATGAATATAATAAAATTTCAATCAGCGTTTCTCTTTTATCCAAACCTGAAAGAATTGAATTTAAAGACGAAGAAGATCTTTTAGATAAGCTTATCCCAAACAAAGACGGTTTAATTATACGCGACGGAAATTATCAGTCGGTATTTCTTCCGATAGTATGGGAGCAGCTGCCTGATAAACATGAATTTTTAAAAGAACTCAAATTAAAAGCAGGACTGGATGAAAATTATTCTTCGGAAACTCTTGAAGCTTTTAAATTTAATGCGGTAAAAATTACTCAATAACTTTTCCGTCAAACAAATCCATTACCATATTTACATTATCGGAATGCATTGAAGAAAGAACTTTATCCACAGATGAAGTGTTTTCAGTTTTTGCTGCTTCTTCTTTTATTTCTTCAATTTCTTCGGGTTCAGGAACTTCTTCCTTTTTAACCTCAACAGGCTTTGCCGGTTTAACGGGAGCTGACGGTTTTGCTACAACACTTGATTGCCTGACATTTTCGTCACCTGCTTGAGGCAGTCTGATAATAACATTTGAATCTGATTGACCAAATAAAGTATTAACAGCATCAATAACCGCTTGTTTTTTACTTCCGCTTTGAACCTGGTTTAAAAAGATTTCATTCTTCATGGTAACAATTGTTTCTTCAGGAGAAATCTTTACAGGATTAGCCCACTGCTTTAAAAGTGCTCTCGTAGGTGCGCTGGAAAGATTTTCCAAAAGTTTGCTCCATAATGAGGAAATATCTTCACCGTTTGAACTTTTAGCTTTAGGCATAGGTGCAAAATCATCTTTAACAGCACCATGTTCAGAAGCCTTTACAGGTTCATTCTTAACTTCCACCTCAGTTTTTGGCAATTCTTGAACAGGTTCGTTTTTGGGAGCCTGTTTAATTTCAGACTTCAGCACCGGAGCAGGAGAAGTCTTATATGAAGAGGGCTTGACATTATTGTTTAGCGTAGCTGCGCCGCCTTCAAGTCTTGCAATCCTGTTTTGAAGTTCAACTAACGAAGTATTCTCTGTTAAGTTTGCAAGGTCAATAATTGCAACCTCAAGCCACAATCTTGGATTGTTTGTTAACTTTAATTCTTTTATGTACTCGGAACATTTTTCAATAAGGAAAACAATCTGGTGAGTTTCCAAAATATCAGTCTGTTTATGAAGCGCACTGATTTGAGCATCATTAGCCTGAGTTAATTCAAAAGCAATCTCTTTTCTGCAATTTTTAACTATTAAAAGATTTTTCAGATAATCCATTAAGTTAGTCAAAATCTGGACAGGTTCGTTACCAGAATTATAGATTTTTTCTAAATCTTCAATAGCTTCTTGCGGTTTAGAATTAACAATTTTATCAGCTAAAGAATTTAAAGTATCAAATGACAAACGACCTAAAAGGTTGTTAATGTCATCAGTTGAAATAGCTTCATCACCGTCAAGAACACTTAACTGGTCCAGCAGTGCAATACTGTCACGCATTCCTCCTGCCGAATTTTTAGCAATAGTGAACAATGCATCATCAGTTATATTAATTTTTTCATTATCTGAAATATAACGTAAATGTTTAACAATATCATCTGTTGTAATACGCTTAAAATCAAAACGCTGGCAGCGGCTTTTGATTGTATCCAAAACTTTATGAACCTCTGTTGTTGCAAGGATAAAAATAACATTTTTAGGCGGTTCTTCCAATGTTTTTAAAAGAGCATTAAAGGCTGTTGTTGAAAGCATGTGAACTTCGTCTATAATATAGATTTTATATCTGCTGTTAACAGGAGCATACATAACCTTTTCAAGAATATTTTGAGCATCTTCAACTTTTCTGTTGCTTGCAGCATCAATTTCAATAACATCCATAGGTGTTGAATTTGTGATATCTACACAATTTGGACAAACACCACAAGGTGATATTGTTGGTCCTTCTTTACAATTTAAAGATTTTGCAAAAATACGTGCAGTAGAAGTTTTACCGGTACCGCGCGGACCTGTAAAAAGATAAGCATGAGAAATTTTATCAAGCTCAATAGCATTTTTTAAAGCTTTTTTGATATGCTCTTGTCCTACAACTTCTTCAAGCATTTGAGGACGATATTTTCTGTATAAAGGTATATATTTTTCGTTCATGATATTATTATAGCAAAGATTTAAAAAATAGGTAAAAATATGAATATTATTAAGCCGCCGTTATTAAAAGAAGGTGACACGATAGGAATTCTTGCCACATCGGGCGCAATGGATGATGACACAAATCTCAAACGGGCTATATCATTTTTTGAAAACAAGGGCTATAAAATTGTCTTAAGTGATAATGTTTATTCTAAAGCCGGATATTTGGCAGGAAGTGATGAAGAACGGCTTAATGCGCTGCATAAAATGTTTTCGGATAAGAATATCAATGCGATTATTGCACTAAGAGGCGGCTACGGAGCAATCAGACTTATTAACAAGATTGACTACAATTTAATCCGACAAAACCCGAAAATCTTTTGCGGGTACTCTGATATCACGGCACTTAATGCAATGTTTTTGAAGCGTGCAGGACTTATGACTTACTCAGGTCCGATGATTTTGAGCGATTTCGGGCAAAAAAATATATGTGATTATACAATTAACAAATTTTTTGAAACCGTAAAGGAAGGCAAGTTTGATTACGAAGGCACTTTCTGGGGCGGCAATCTTTCAACGCTGGTATCGCTTTGCGGGCAGGATTTTGTACCGGATTTTAAATTCACACTGTTTTTGGAAGATTTGAACGAACCGCCTTATAAAATCGACAAAATGGTAACTCAGTTGTTTAATATGGAAAAAATCCGTAAAAACACTAAAGCCATAGCCGTCGGAGACTTTTTAGACTGCGGAGATGTTGATTACATATTTAAAGAATTAAATCTGCCTCTGATAAAAAATTTCCCCGCATCACACGCAGACAAAAAAGCAACTGTTCCATATGGTTATTGTGAATAATTAATATTATATTAATTATATATTATCAAGTTTTTTTTTGGGTTAAAATATGATTAAGGTTAGATAAATAAGGAAAAGACTATGTGGGATTATTCAGATAAAGTTATAGATCATTACAGAAACCCTCGTAACGTAGGGAAAATTGATAATGCAGATGCAATCGGCGAAGCAGGTTCTCTTGCTTGCGGCGATTCATTAAAAATATATTTAAAAATTAAAGACGGCATCGTTACTGATGCAAAATTTCAAACATTTGGCTGCGGTTCTGCTGTTGCAAGTTCCAGTATTTTAACAGAAATGATTATTGGAAAATCTGTTGAAGATGTTAAGAAAATTACCAATAAAGATATTGCAGACCAGCTTGACGGGCTTCCTCCAGAAAAAATGCACTGCTCTGTTATGGGGTATGAAGCTTTGGAAGATGCTCTGAAAAATTTCGATGATTATACAGATTTAGAAGATATCAGAAATGAAGAAGCTGCAAACAAAAAAAGTGAAAAAATTGTCTGTCAGTGCTTCGGAGTTACTGAAAATGTAATTTGGGATGCCTTAAAACTTAACGGTTTGAAAACTGTTGAAGAAGTCACAAATTACACTAAAGCAGGAGGAGCTTGCGGTAAGTGTAAAGGATTAATCCAAGATATTATTGATACATATTACAAAAAAGAAAATGAAAAAAACGAATCAGCACTCACTCCGGCTCAAAAAATTCTGAAAATAAATAATGTAATTGAAAAACAAATATCGCCTGAGTTAAGAAAAGACGGCGGAGATATTACTCTCGTTGATATTGACGGGAATAAGGTAATGGTAAAGCTACGCGGAAAATGTTCAGGATGCAAAAACTCACACCTGACACTTAAAGCCTTTGTTGAAACGACTTTGAGAGATACCGTAGATAAGAATATTGAAGTTGTAGAGGTATAGAAATGGGATTAATTTATTTAGACAATAACGCAACAACAAAGGTAGATCCTCAAGTGCTGGAAGCTATGCTTCCTTATTTGAAGGATGAGTATGCAAACCCTTCAAGTATTTATGATTTTGCCAAGCATGCTAATCACGCTGTAAAAGAAGCACGCGGAGTAATTAAAGATTTTTTAAACGCTGAAAATGAAAAAGAAATTATATTCACATCTTGCGGTTCTGAAAGTGCAAACACTGCTATTCGCGGCGTTTTAAATATGAACAAAAACAAAAGACATATAATTACTACAAAAGTTGAACACCCGTGTGTTTTAAACCTTTACCAAGCATTGGAAAAAGAAGGTTACACTGTTGATTATATCGGTGTAAACTCGAACGGCGAACTAGATTTAGCACAACTTTCAGAAGCAATAAATCATGATACTGCGCTTGTATCAATTATGTATGCTAACAATGAAACAGGTGTAGTTTTCCCTATTGAAAAGATTTCTGAGATTATTAAATCAAAAAACAAAGAAACAAAGTTCTTTGTTGATGCTGTTCAGGTTGCAGGCAAAATACCTATTGACGTACAAGCTGCAGGTATAGACCTTCTCGGAATATCAGGTCACAAATTTCACGCTCCAAAGGGTGTAGGCGCATTGTATGTTAATTCAAAAACATTAATTACACCCCTAATTATCGGAGGTCACCAGGAAAGAGGCAAACGTGCAGGAACTGAAAATGTCCCTTATATTGCAGGTATTGCCAAAGCAGCACAGCTTGCAACAGATCAATTAAAATACGAAAATACCGAAGTTAAACGTCTTAGAGATAAACTCGAAGCTAACATTTTGAAAAACGTATTTAATGCAAGATTAAATGCCGGTGTAGTTAACAGAGTACCGAACACTACCAATATTGGTTTTGAATACATTGAAGGCGAACTGATTCTTCTTCACCTCAGCGATTTGGGCATCTGTGCAAGTTCAGGAAGCGCCTGCACTTCAGGTTCTCTGGAACCGAGCCACGTCTTAAGAGCAATGAATGTTCCGTTTACTTCAATTCACGGCAGTATAAGATTTTCATTAAGTAAATTCACAACAGAACAAGAAATTGATTATGTTTGTGAAAAAATGCCGGGTATTATTGAAAAATTAACCAATATCTCACCGTTCCAAGATGAACTTGAAGCTTTAAAAAAATTAAAAAGTTAAACTTTTATTAAAATTTTATTTTTAAATAGCAAAAATATTTTTTTTAGAGTTATTAAATCCTTATTCATAAAATAAGGATTTAATATTATGCCTGTCGGATTACCCCTTTTAAGAAATTATATAAATGCAGCGAACCAAATTGAAGTGCGGAAACCTGCATTTTCAAAAAATGTTTCTAAAGATTTATCCCATACAATCAATAATATAATGGGTGTAAATAAAAACGGCGGTGAAATTGCCATAATGCAAAAGCTTTCTGAAGCACCTGAAAGCATTTTTAAACCGCTGATTTCAATACTGACAACTCCGCAAAAACCCACAAGCCTTGAACAATTAAGAGCATTTAGAAGAAATCTTTATTTAATTTGCAAAAAAAATCCTGAAGCAAGAGCTTACATTGAATCTTTAACACAATTCTTGAATGAAAACAAAGAGGCAGGGAGCCTCATAAACAGAATAGGAAAAGGCATAGGTAATTATATCAATGTATTTATAAATTCAAAAAGTTTCAAAAAAGGATTAGGCGGAAAAACACGAGAAGATTACAAATCTGCAACGAATGCTATAATGGAAAAACTTAACAGCGATAATCTAAATACACATTTGCAAAACTTTTTTAAATACATAACCAACAATAAATAACACGATAAATATAAAATAAGCTTACGATTAAAGTACTATGAATTTTAAAACATAATACTTTGGTCGTAAGATTTTTTGTTTATATTCAATGTTTTCAATATTACAATTCCGTTGAATTGTTTTAGCTCACGTACAACCTTAGACTAAGGCTAAGGAGTTGTCATGAAAAAATTTATTGTTATCTTAAGTTTATTATTATCCGTAAACGGTGTGTATGCAGCAAGCCAGTATTCATCCTTGCTTGATAATGTAGAAAATTCACTTTACGGATTTACATACACTACTCAAGACGATGTGACAAGATTAAATCGTATTGAAGAAAGTGTTTATGGTCAAGCATCAAACAAATCTACCCAGCAGAGAATTGCCAAGCTAAAAACAGATATGGCTGCAGATTTGATTGGTCAGGAAATTACACCTAAAGAGGATACATTTGCTGAAGATCAAGACAGTTACAAAGATAAAATTGCAGAAGAAAAATTACCGCCACCGGGTGCAAATGTAGACTATCCGTCTATTAACGAGCTTGAAAAACAGGTATTTAAACAAGAGTTTAAAAACAAAGATTTAAACAGTCGTCTTGCGAGTCTTGAACAAAAAGCATTGGGCTCTACTTATGCCGATGATGACTTCAGCAGCCGTGTAGAAAGATTACAGGCTAAAATAAAACCGAAATCATTTATGGATAACAGCATTGCACAATCATCAAATGACTATTTCGACGGTGATGCAATTCCTCTTGATAAAAATTACAAACTTGACAGATATGACGAAGGCGAATTCGATTATGATGCATATAATGCGAGAAATTCAAGACAACCTCAACGTGTAAATATTGCATCAGTTGAAAAATCTATCTTCAAAAGAAGCTTTGCACAAGAGCCTATGGATAACAGATTATCAAGACTTGAGTCAACAATGTTCGGTACAACTTTTAACAGCAACTCCGAACAAGAACGTCTGGACAGAATATCAAGTGCGTATAAAGCACAAAAAACCGCCAGTAAATACGACTCGAATAAATTCTCACAGAATATGGCAACAGCTGTGCAGATAGGTACACTTATACTTATGGTCCTTGCTTGTATTTTATAATACTTAAAAGGTTGAGATTTTTCTCAACCTTTTTCATAAAAACTATTTCAACAGATTTTTCAAGTTTTTCAAACCCTCTTTTGCCTCCTGCATTTGCTGTTTAGCTTCTTGTGCCTTTGCCCTGGATTCTTCTAAGGATTTTTGAAGCTGTTCAACTTTCTGCTGTTTTGCTTCCTGAATTGCCTGTTTGGTATTTTCAATCTGTTCTTTTACGGTTACCTGCTCAATTTCAGAAGTATCGCATTTAGAAAGCCACTTAAATGATTTTACAGAACTTCTGCTTTCAACACCACCGTTAAATACAACCTTAAAATCTTTATAATTTTTATTACCTGACGAAAGCAGAGGTATTGCAGATACATTTTCACTTTTCGGGTCTGTTGTAAGTGCATTAATAAGATTTCCGGTTAATGTACCGAATTTAGGAATATATGAAGTAAGTTTGCTGACAGATAAATCACCTAAAGGACCGAGTAATGAAACAACTTCAGCAGATATTCTGCCTAAGACAATAACATTTGCAGTAGCATTTAAAAGATTATATTTTCCTGTAATATATGATGACATCGATGGTCCTGAAGTTTTTATCGGGCTTAATGATGCCCAGCCGTTGTTGAATGCCATATTCCCTGAAACAGATTTAAATTCTGCTGTATTTTTAACTGTTGGCAATGCTGCAACCGAATTTATTGCAGCTTTTATAATACTGTTTGATTGCAGGTTTTGTGCAAACAAATAGTTTTCAAATCTGCCTATATTTCCAAAAGTACCGTCAGTAATTTCAAAAGATACTTTTCCTTTTAGGTTCTTCATCATTTCAACGTCAGTAGCACCATGTAAGGTTACATTAGCATCAAAGCCAAGAGTGCCTGAAAGTGCATTTTTAAGTCCTGCGGCACCTGCAATAGCTTTTTCTGCATTCATGCCGGAGCCTTTAAATATCACGCCTATTTTGCCGTTTATTACATTATAAGAAATATTTCCGTTGATTTTACCGTCAAAAGCCTCGCCGGTAAGATTTTTAAGATAAAAGACATTATCTTTAAATGAAAAATCCGACGTAAGATTTTGGGCAGTAATTCCGCCTGACGTAAATTTTGCAAGTGTACCTTTACCGTTTGCAATAACTCCGTTAAGATTTACCGACATATTTTCCATTGTCAAAAGCATATCAGGAATTGTAATAACAGGAATATCTATATTTCCCTTTAAAACGGGATTTACAGCCGCGCCTGAAACTGAAATATTTCCCTTTGCTTTTAAATTAGATTTTTTCAGCGTAGGTATTTCCATAGAAATTTGTTGAGGTGTGCTTATATCAAGTGCAAGAGTTTGGGATTTTGAAAGATTATTCACTGAACCTTTAACTTCCAAAACACCCACGCCATTAGCATAAACTCCTGTATCAGAAAGCTTCAGGGAGTCATTTGCAATTTTTATATCACTTTTTATAACTGTATTTTTTCCTTTTAACGCATCTACTGATAAAATTGAAACATAATTAGACGGATTAGCTGATAAATTTACAGCAATATTTTGGGCTTTATCATTCCCCGTTATTTTAACAGACAGCGGTAAACTTCCTGCCGCTGCGACTTCTTTTCTTAAATCAGCAGGAATCATAGATTTAACATCAGATGATAAAATATTACCTTTTGCGTTAATATCAAAGTTTATATCTTTTGTGGTATAGTCACTTACCCTACCTGTTATATCAATCCTTGAGTTATTTAAAAGAACGTATGCATTATCAATATTAATGTCCTTTTGCCCAAAAGATATTTTAGATTTTGGCGCTGAAATATTTGCAACAGGATTTAATACCTTTAAATTATTAATATCAATTCCACCTGTGAACGATTTTCCGTCTGTATTTACATCTGTATTAGAACTCATAAGGATAACAGATGTATTTGACGGGATATTTTTTATATTCACATTATCAACATTTAAACTCACTTTTGGAACAGGTTTATCCAGCTTGCCTGTTAGAGAAGCATCTAAAGATAATGTACCTGATTTTATATCGTTATCCTTAAGCAAACCCAGTTGACCAGCCGCTACCAGAAGTGCTCTTAATTGAAGCTTGTCAGCAATCACATGTACATTAATATCATTTGAAATAGTACCGTTTACCTTTAAAGGCTGTTCAGCAACCTTAAATCCCGCATCTTTAATATTTACAGTATCTCCTGAAAAATCAATATCTGCTTTTATATCTTTTATGTAAGCATTATAAAGCTTATATGTAATACTTGAAGAAGGTATTTTTAAATATCCCGATGATTCCACTTTTTTCATATCCGACTTAAGGGAGAAATCAGCATCAATTCCTCCGGTAGCAGTTAAAGTATCTAAATCATGATATCCGAAAGATTTAGCAATACTGTCTGCCATATCAAAGATACTTTTAAATTTAGCATCAGATTTACAATTTAAATCTATTTTAGGGTGTTTACCTGTTTTAATATAGGCTACTACTTCAGTAAGTTCTTTTTCAGCTGTGTATAATTTTGAATAAAGGTTAATCTTATTCCCTTTCAAAGTAATATCAATATTGCTTGAAGGAAGCTTTTTATTATCTACTGCCGCACCGAGATTAGATACATTAACAGTTCCGCTCCAATTAATGTTATCCGGAGTTCCAAAAGTTTTCACATCTGCTTTTAAATCCGCTGTAACATAATTATTATGAATTGCTTTAAATATATCTATAACATTAAGGCTTATAGGTTGTCCTGCAGGAGCATTTTCCGTTTTGGGCGAAAACACCAACTCGTTTAAATCCATATCAGGCATAATCTTATTAAAGATTTTGACATCATAATTAAACTGGTTTCTATCCTGTAAAAGTACCTTACCGTCAGCTAAAACTTTTACCTTCTTATTTAAAACAAAATCAGATACCTTTATTCTGTTACCTGAGAAATAATAAGATTTATCAGTCTGCATATCAATAAATGAAAGATTGTAATTATTAAGGATAATATCAGGTAAATGATTAGACAATTTTATACCAAACGGTAAAGGTTCAGCAGCTGAATTTTGCGGCTGTGTATCGTTGCTGTTATCTGCTTGCGGAATATAATTTTCAATAAGAAACTTACCGTCTTTTTGAACTTTTAAATTAACATTAAGATTATCTGCTCCTGCCATATCTATCTCAATTTTACGCATAAGCAGAGGTAACAAAGATATTTTACCCTGTACATTATCTGCAGAAAGAAACTTTTCATCTGTCGGCAGACTTACTTCTATATGACCTGCCTTCAATCCTGCTGTGAGTTTTGGAGTTGTTAAGATTTGAAGGTTTTCCAGCTTTAATTTAAACCCTGATGCCTCCTCTACCATCTTTGATATATCCGCACCGTAAGAATTTAAAACTCCGTTTAAAAACAATGGAGCTGAAAGAAACAATATGTATAATACAGCAATTAATGAACCTGCTGTTATACCTGCAATTTTTAATACTCTCTTACTCATATAATCATACCCCTCTTTATTTATTTTAATTTTACGCCAAAACTATTTTTTCTTCCTGTCCGGATAACAATTCCATTTAATATCAGGATTTTTTCTAAACCAGGTCAATTGGCGTTTTGCATAATTTCTGGTATTCTGCTTAAGCTTATCTTTTGCTTCTTCCAATGTCAATTCACCATCAAGGTAAGAAGTTATTTCTCTATAACCTATTGTGTTTATAATATTATTTATTCTTCCATGTTTTGCCAGTAAATTTTTGGTTTCATCAACAAGCCCCTGCTCTATCATCAAATCCACACGTCTGTTTATCCTGTCATAAAGTTCCTCACGCGGATAGTTTAAACCAATCCACTCAACCTCAAACTCCGGCTCTTTAAGTCCTCTTGCCTCACTGACAGGACTACCTGTAAGTTTTACTATTTCAATAAATCTGATAGCACGTCTTTTATCATTTTGTACTACAAGTTTTGCAGCCTCTGCATCTAGATTAACAAGCATTTCGTACAATTCTGCAAAGCTAAGTTTAGACAAAGTTTCGCGTAATTCATAATCAGGATTAATCTTAGGCAAATCATAATTTTCCAGCAGAATTCTGAAATAAAGCCCGGTTCCTCCCGCTATAACAGGGGTTTTACCTCGCGAAATAATATCTTCTATAATATTTCTTGCCTCATTAGCATAAAGCCCGACCGAATAATCAACTTCCGGCTCAACAATATCTATCATATAATGAGGGATTCCAAAACGCTCATCCATATCAGGCTTAGCAGTTCCTATATCAAGCCCTTTATACACAAGTCTTGAATCAGCAGAAATAATTTCACCGTTTACACGCCTTGCAAGTTCAACGGCATAAGCGGTTTTTCCGCTTGCAGTTGCCCCAACAACAGCTATTACCTTATTTTTCTTTTGATTCATCATCTACTGCTTCCATATCAACAAATTTTTTATCATAGTATAAAAATATAGCTACAACAACAAAAACTGTAAAATAGAACAGAATTATATTCATTATGATGTAAGCTAAAGGATTAATTACAGCAAATGTGTTTAAAAACAATAAAGCAAATCCCATAAGCCAAATACTGATAAAAAATCTGAATGAAGAAAAGAAATCCTTAAACAGTTTTACAACAGAACGCCATAAAGCAACAAGCGGATTAGGAGTTTTGTATATTATTTCAGGAATCCAAAACATCAACAAATACATAATTATTGATGTAATAAGCATAAATAACAAACTCCATTTACCGAAGAATATTATTTGTTCAGGAGTAAGTTTGTCTATAAACGCTGCCATAGATTGGTTTGTTATTGAAGGATCCATAGCTATAACCTGCAAGTTTTGCATGGATTCAGTATCAAGACCGCCTATGATATTTACACCTAACAGGTACACAACAGGCGTTGCAAAAACCTGTATAAAGAAAAGAATAATATAAAACCCTACAAATGATAAAAAGTATTTTCCAATACCAACAGGCAAAGCCTTAAACAAATTCATAGTAGCTTTTGCTCTGTCAGCATCTAAAACAAAAACCTGTTTTGATAAATCAATCGCCTCTTTTACCATATAAAACCACGAAGCAAAGAATGCACCTGACATAAATAGAACTGTAACAGACGCTAAAATAAGCTCGTGGGTTGAATCAACAGTGTTACGAGAATATAAAGAATACAAGTCCAGCAATTTCACAAATACAATCAAAGGTATTGCAAGAATAATATTATAATTTGTGATTTTGGCTGCCTGCTTAAATATATTTATCATAATTTATAATTACCTCAGATTTAAAACTCTTTAAATACCAAATTTACTTAACCGCTTCTTCTTGTTTTTCCTGTTTAGCAGAGAGTTTTCGTTTTCTTCTTTTCATTAAATCTACAAAAGCTTCCAAACGTGTTAAATAACCTGCTTTACCGGTCTGTTCATCCATAATCAAAGGCAAAATAGGAATATCACAATTTTCCCTCATTGCAGGGAAAATATTTTGCGACATAATCTCAGGCATACAAGTAAACGGACTTATGTGAATTATACCGTCTATACCTCTTTCATCAGCATAGGCAACATCTGATACACATTCCAAAGAATCGCCGCCTATATCACGCATAAGATAAGGTTTTGCCATTCTAAATGCACGCTGCAAGTGAGTTTCGCCTTTTCTGAAAATTTTAGGAATTATAGCATCTTTTAAGAAACTGCTTATAGTAAGACTTCTTCTAGTCTGTACACCCATTTTACCGAGTTCTCGTGTTATGTTTTGATTAGAAAACTGGTCGCATACAAGATATATTTCTCCTGTCAAATCAACATGCAAAACTTCTTTATCAGTATTAATCTCAGTTTTTTTCATTTCTGCAAATGCCTGTTTTTTTGCTCTGTTCAATTTTTTGTTTGTGTCAGCATCTTTTATAAATTGAATGGCTTTATTATAATGTTTTTCTGCATCACCGAAATTTATTTCACGTGCTCTGTAATAAGAAAGCACATTTTCCAAATCGTCTAAAACAAATACTTTTCTTATAGCGATAATGATTGCTCTTGCAAATAAAAGAGGATCATTTTTACCGCTTACTTCTTTAAGAAAATTGTACATTCCTTTAATGCCGTCATATAAAGTAAGTTCAATATATTTTGCATCATACCCCAAATCAGTCAGAGCATTTTTAATACAATTTCCGTATTCTCCCAAACGGCAGCATCCCGGAGAAGAAATCATTGCAACATAATCAGTTCCGCCTTCAATAGCTTCAATAAAGTTTCCTAAAATAAGCTTGTAAGGAAGGCAGATAGCCTCAGGTGAATGTTTAGTTCCCAAAGATAATGTTTTTTTGCTTGTGTATGGAGGAATAAAAGGTTCAACTCCGATTTTTTTAAGAGCTGCAGCCCAAGCTATACAAACTGTTCCCATGTGGGGAAATGCTACTTTCTTTTTTGTATTTTTATCTGTTTTATTCATAGTCCGGTTTTCTCTTTATTTAAATATATATTATTGTACAAATTTTAAATCCGGATGACGTGCCGCAAGGGTTTCATCAAGACGTTTTACCGGTGTTGTATGCGGTGCTGAAATTAATTTTTCGGGATTAGTTTCAGCATCTTTTGCAATTTTCAACATCACGTTTACAAAATTATCAAGAACTTCTTTAGTTTCAGATTCAGTAGGCTCAATCATTAATGCCTCATGAACGATTAACGGGAAGTATACTGTCGGCGGATGTGTATTTTCATCCATAAGTCCTTTAGCAATATTCAGCGTAGAAACACCGAATTCTTTTTGCTTATCACCGGACAATACAAATTCATGCATACAAGGTTCATCGTAAGGCAGTAAATATGCTCCTTTTAATTTTTCTTTTAAATAATTAGCGTTCAATACAGCATTTTCACTTGCTTCTTTTAAGTTAGGTCCCATCATAAGAATATATGCATAAGCCTTAACCATAACAGCAAAGTTTCCGTAAAAACCTTTAACGCTTCCAATAGAATGTTTTATGTTATAGTTTCTGAAATATTTTTCGCCGTCAAAATCCACCACAGGAGCAGGTAAAAATTCTTTCAAGCTTTCAACAACCCCGACAGGACCCGAACCGGGGCCACCGCCACCGTGAGGAGTTGCAAATGTTTTATGAATATTTAAATGAACAACATCAAATCCCATTAACTTAGGATTTGTTTTACCCATAATTGCATTGAAATTAGCACCGTCATAGTATAATAATGAACCGTTTTTGTGCATCAACTCGGATATTTCAAGAACATTTTCTTCATAAATCCCTAAAGTATTTGGATTTGTCATCATAATAGCTGCAACGTCAGAATCCAATAATTCTTTTAAAGCATCAACATCAACCTGTCCTCTTTCGTTTGATTTAACGGGAACAATATCGAAACCGCAGAAATGTGCACTTGCAGGGTTTGTACCGTGAGCAGAATCAGGAATAATAACTTTTTTGCGTTTTTCACCTTTTACATCAAAGTATTTTTTGATTATCATCATTCCTGTCAATTCACCGTGAGCTCCCGCAGCAGGCTGCAATGTCACAGCATCCATACCTGTTACTGTTTTCAATGCTTCCTGAAGCTTATACATAAGTTCAAGAGCACCTTGTGAATCAACATCATCACTTAACGGATGAAGATTAGTAAAACCTTCTAAACCAGCTAAAAGTTCATTAACCTTGGGATTATATTTCATAGTGCAGGAGCCCAGAGGATAAAAACCTTTTTCTATACAAAAATTTCTGTCTGAAAGTTCTTTGTAATGACGCATTGCTTCAAGTTCACTAACATTTGGCAGACCAACAGCATCAGTCCTTAAAAGACTTTTATCTAAAAAACTTAAATCTTCTGCTTCATCAGTTAAAGTTACCCCTGCAACATCGTTGCTTTTTTCAAAAATTGTTTTCACTAAATAATCCCCTGTCTTTTTAAATCTCTTTTAATTTTGTCCAAGCCTGATTGAATAATACGTGAAATACGTGATTGGGAAATGTTAAATTCTTCAGCGATTTCTCTTAATTTTTTCTCCTTAAAGAACTTGTATTCTATAAGTTCTCTTTCTCTTTGAGGAAGTTTTTTCATAGATTCAAGGATTTCAGCTTTAAGTTCAGAAAGCTCAATACACTCCTCAGGAGTTTTGTCATCAGCTTTTATTTGCGTAGGAACTTCGGCATCCTGCATTTCATCAATAGAAAGAATAGTTTTATAAACTTCTTCACGCAGGTTTCCGTTTTCTTCTTCGACAACCTGTTTTTTATTTTTCAGTGAGTACCATTTATAGCGTCTTCTGACCTCATTGCGGATAGCCCATTTTATAGCAGTGGAAAGATAGGTATTATTGAAGTTTTCAGGAGAATTGTTTTTAAAAAGAATGTATAAAGTATGGTTGCCTATGTTTATTAATTCCGGTAGTTCAATCAAGTGTGATGTTGAAAATTTCTGGTATTCCACTTTGGCAATTGTTTCAATTAAATTTTTGTATTCCCTTAAATTTACCTTCTGCTGAAGATTTTGTTTTGGTGCCATAACTATAACATTAATCCTATCTAAGCATTTCCACAACTACATAATATCAAAAAAAAATATAGAATACCAGACAATGTAATTTCTCTTAACATAATTTATAGTATCACTGACACTTTAATAATTAAAACGGTATAAACGCAATAAGGAGTTAACTATATGAGAATTTTATTTTGTACGGACGGTTCAAAAATAAGCTTTGATGCATTAAGAAATATTTCAAAATGGTTTAATGAAGCAATAATTGATGTAATTTGTGTAATAGACTGGAGCTTTCTTCCGGATGAAGTGAGTATAGAAGCAGACGGTTTTGCTATGTCATGTGCAAATATAGCAGACACAATTCTTGAATATGCAGAAAAAGAAATTAAAAGTTTGAATTTAACGCTTGGTAACAGAATAAAAAACTGCGGTTCTGCAGTTGAAAGTATATTAGAACAATCAGAAAAAGAAAATTATGATTTAATTCTTATGGGGTCACACGGTAAAAAAGGTATACAAAAGTGGTTAGGTTCAGTTTCACAGGAAGTGTTGGACAGCAGTAAAATTTCAGATTATATTTCAAGAGAAGCAAATAATCGCAAAAGAATTTTATTCACAACAGACGGCTCTAAATGCTCAATCAGTATTATTCAAAATTTAATTCCGAAAATTAATTTAGAAAACAAAGAAATTTATATATGTATGGTTATAGAAGATCCTAATCTTTTATTTTTAGAAGGAACGCTTGATACTAATTGGCTTCTTGAAATTGAAAAACAGCAGGAGCTATATGCAGCACATGCAATTAAAGATATTCAAAAGCTTTTGGAAGATAACAATATAATGGCAAATGAAACAGTTATACTAAAAGGAATTCCTGCTCAAAAAATTATAGATTATTCCAAAACCAGCGAAATTGATTTAATAGTGCTTGGCGCTCATAACAAATCACGACTTGACAAATTCCTTACAGAATCAGTAAGCAAACGAGTTTTAGCAAATGTAAAAAGCGATGTTATGCTTGTGAAATGTAATGATTAATAGTCCATTTCCCAATCAGCGTTAAGAATCAATCCGAAACAACCTTTTGCATCCGAGCGGGCAGCACATCCCAAAGCTGCTCTTGCATCTTGAGGGTTAGTTTTACTTGAGCCGCATTGGCCTTGAGTTTTACAAGCAGGAGGAACTCCATCCTCGTCAATAGAGCCGTCGAGATAATAAGTTACAAAAAACAAATCACGACCTGCAATATTTGGTCCCTGCTGACCGTTTATATCGATTGTAATGTGTCCGTAAGGAGAAGTAACATCACCCCATTTTGTTGAGTGATATTTTGCCTGTTCCATACATATTGCAGCACCGCTGACAAGACTTACACAAGGTGCATTTGCCGTCCCTGCCCAATAACTGCCGTTATTAAGAGTTGTACCGTTCATATTCTTATAAGTACTTGCAAAGCAGGGTGTAAATGCAGTGTAACAAGTTGCTGAAACTTTAAGATATTTATTTAAAAAGTTTTTAACTTCCGCAGCGCTGGTTAAGCCTGCTTCAGCTAAATCAATTGCATTTTTATCATTTTGATAAGACATTAAAGCTTGAGATAATAAATTATAAACTTTATTCAATTGTGTTACATATGACTTTCTTTGATAATTCTGCATCAAAGAAGGAACTGTCATAGCTGAAATAACACCTATAATGCCGAGAGTAACCAAGACTTCTGCTAAGGTAAATCCGGATTTTTTATTTTCCATAAAATAACTCCTAAAATTATTGCTATACAATCAATTATAACATATTTATAATCAAATTACAATACAAATAAAAAGAGATACTTTAAAGTATCTCTTTTAGTTTAATAATCCATTTCCCAATTGTTTTTTAACAGATAATTAAAACATGCTCCGTCATTTTCTGTAAGCTGCTGTGATGCAAGAGGTTTTTCGTAACTTGAGCAATGTGTTTTCAACGTAGCCAACTCAGAATCCATGCTTGAACCATGTAAACTTTGAAGTCCGCCGACTGAACCATCATCATTAATAACAAAATCAAAGAAATCACGCCCGAGAATATTTGGTCCCTGTCTGCCGTTTATATCAACATATACTCTGGCAGCACCATAACTCCATGTTCCTTTACCGTCAATTCCAAGTCCTGTTTCTACGGCAGAACCCAGACACATTGCAGCTCCGCTTGCTATTACAACACATTTTGACATGGTGTTTGTTATAATGTGTTCAATTTTTTTCCCACCCATTGAATTATATGTATCTGCAAAGCACGTGTCAGGTTTATTACCGCAATCTTTTACAACTTTAAAATTGGAACTTAAAAAGGTTCCTTCATTTCCACTGAACCCTGCTTCTTTCATATTTAAGGCATTCTTTGAATTTATAAAAGACATACCTGCTTGATTTAACTCATTATAAACTTTGTGCAATTGAGTTACATATGACTGCCTTTGATAATTCTGCATCAGAGAAGGTACAGTCATTGCAGAAACCACGCCGATTATACCGAGCGTAACCAATACTTCGGCTAAAGTAAACCCATACATTCCATTTTTCATACACTTTCACTCCAAAAAAATAATAAACATATTATTTAATTATAACATATTTTTTAAGAAAATACAATATATTTGACTGTGTATTAAAATAGTGTAATAATTGCTTTATGTTTAAATATTATGGAAAATACGCGCCATATCTGTTTTTACTGCCTGCCGGAATTGTTTTGCTGGTATTTTTCTTTATACCATTCTTTCAGACCATCGGTTTAAGTTTTATGGATTATTCTTCAAGCATTTATAATCCTGATTTTGTGGGCTTGGAAAATTATGTTAAACTTTTTCAAAGTCCCGTATTTTATAAAGTTTTGTGGAACACTTTTATATATCTTTTTGTTGCGGTTCCTATTCTGGCAATATTTCCTCTTTTCCTTGCTGTTTTAATAAACCAAAAAATACGCGGAGTAACTCTTTATAAGATATTAATTTATCTGCCCGTAATTGTATCAATAGTTGTTGCAGCAATAGCTTTCAAATGGTTGTATGCAGATCAGGGTATATTGAACTATATTGTGACAAGTTTGGGATTTGAGCCGATAGGCTGGCTTACTGATCCTAAATATGCGCTTTATTCGGTAATTATCGTTACTATATGGAAGGGTATCGGGTATTATATGATAATATACCTTGCGGCTTTAATGAGTGTACCTCAGGAGTTATATGAAGCCTGCGATATTGACGGCGCAAACTTTCTGACTAAACATTTGACAGTAACAATTCCTCATATAATGCCTACAATTGCATTGGTCACAACAATAAGTGCTATTTCTGCAATGAAAGTCTTTGCGGAAATCTATGTTATGACAAAAGGCGGACCTCTGAATTCAAGCAAGACAATAGTTTATTATATTTACGAAAGAGCTTTTGAAAACCTTGATTTAGGTTTTGCATCGGCAATGGCGGTTGTTCTGCTAATTATCGTAATGACATTTTCTTTGATTAATATATTATGCTTTGAAAGGAATAAGTATCAATTATGAGAAGGCTATTAGAAAAATTCTCCATACATACAGTATTAATATTTGTTTCTCTATTGTCAGTTTTTCCTTTTATATGGCTGATATCAACATCATTAAAGGGCAACGCCGAAAATATCTTTGCCTATCCGCCTCAAATTATACCATCGGATTTCACGTGGGCAAACTACACAGGTGTTTGGGATAAAGTCGATTTTATCGGTTATTTTTTAAACAGTATGATAGTTGCGGGCGGAACTGTTGCTTTAAATTTAATTCTTTCGGCTATGGCTGGGTATCCTCTTGCAAGAATGGAATTTAGGGGAAAGAAAGTTACATTTTTTGCAATTCTTGCAACAATAATGATTCCGTTTCAGGCAATAATGCTACCTGTTTACTTAATAACATTAAAGCTCCACCTTGTAGACAGCGTAAGCAATTTTGCAGGATTTATGGGACTTATTATGCCTTTTGCAGTCAGCGCATTCGGAATATTTTTAATGCGGCAGGCATTTTTGGGTATTCCAAAAGAAATGGAAGAAGCTGCAATTATAGACGGGTGCAGTGTTTTTCAAGTATTTACAAAAGTACTTTTGCCAATGGTTAAACCTTCTTTGGCAGTGCTTGCAATATTTACATTCATTGGTTCCTGGGGTGAATTTCTTTGGCCGAGTATTGTTTTAACCAAAGAAGCTATGTACACGCTTCCAGTCGGCGTAAACAACTTGCAGGGAATGTTCAGCTCAAACTGGAGATTTATTGCAGCAGGTTCAATACTTTCAACCATACCTATATTAATCTTTTTCTTAGCAATGCAAAAATACTTTATATCAGGAGAAAACGAAGGTGCAGTTAAAGGTTAGTATAGAAAAAATATTTGTTATATTTGCATTATTTTTTGGAATATTATATGCGTTTATAACTCCGCCTTTTCAATCCGTTGACGAGGCAAACCACTTTTTAAGAAGCTATGCCGTAACTCAGGGACAAATTATAAGTACAAAAAAGGGGGATGCTGTCGGAAGTGTCTTACCCGAATCGCTTTTAGAGCTTGTACAAAAATTTAAATATCTTGAAAAAGATATTTCAAAACAAACATCTTTCAATGAAATAAAAAATTCTTTTTCTATAAAAAATAAAACAGAAATTTTCACAACTTATCCAAATACTGCCTTGTACTCACCAATTGCATACACAGCTCAAAGCATTGGTATAATTTGCGGGAAATTATTGCATGCATCACCGATGCTTATGTTTTATTTAGCAAGGCTGTTTAATCTCATTTTATATTGTATTCTCGGATATTATGCTGTAAAAAGCACTCCGTTTTTAAAACTTGCAGTATTTTTAATACTGTTAAGCCCTATGAATATTTCACTCGGCGCATCCTGTTCTACTGATGTAACCTTAATCGGAGTAAGTCTTTTACTTTTTGCAAAAATTCTTAAATATACTTTTAAAGATAATTCTCTTTCAATAAAAAATTACATACTTCTTTCCGTACTGCTTTTTATACTTGCAATGACAAAACATAATTTTTATTTTATACCGTTGTTATTTTTAATTCCTAAGGAAAAATTCGGTACAAAATACTTATTAAAAATATTTGCAATAATCCTTCCTGCAATTGTCGGGTGTATTGTTTGGAGCAGGTTAATCTCAGGACTTTATGTACCTTTAAACTCCGATGCTGATATGTATAAGCAGGTAGATTTTATTATACATAACCCTTTAAAATATATTTGGATTTTAATTTCATCTACATTTGTCAAAGCATTCAGGTTATTTATAACCTCAATAGGCGTGTTAGGCTGGCAGGATACTAAGCTGGACAATCTTACTTATATGATTTATCCTTTACTTGCAGGATTATCATTAATATACAGCGGAGCAAAAGATTATATTTTAAAAAATTACCAAAAGTATATTATTATTTTAACCGCTATTGCGGCATATATAATGATAACAACTTATCTGTATCTTGCCTGGACTAAAGTCGGAGGAAGCATTATAGAAGGCTTAAACGGCAAGTATTATACACCGTTATTACTGCCTTTATTTGCGGTTATAGCATCATCAATTAATACAAAACAACCTGATAACAAGATTTATAACACAGTTTATCTTTTTACTGCATTAATTTTAGCATCAGGAGCATTATCTCTTTTAACCAGATTTTACGATATATTTCCGTATATGAATTACAAAATTTAAAACCTATTCAACACCCGGTACATGAACATTATATCGGACATTATCAAATTCGCTGTATTCATCATCAACATCTTCAAGGAAAATCTTTTTCGCACCGCAAACTTTCAAATTTTTAAGCATAGCTTTGTCAAGTTCTTCCGAGCTGACCATTTTACCGTTCACATAAGTAATGTTTCTCATCTGCGACGGTTCATCAGACATTTTTTCAATTAAGTCATTGTCAGAATTTGCAAGAATAGTTCTTGTAACATCATTCATAACATCAAAAATATATCTTTGACGACTTGAAACTCCACTGCCGCTTGTGATTAAAGATGTAGCTTTTTCAAGTTCATCAAGCGATTCCTTGTAGTATTTTAAATGTCTTAAAAGCACAGCCAAATTATAATGCGCTTCATATTCCATAGGCGCAAGCTCAATAGCCTTACAGTATGTAAGCCCTGCTTCATGGTAATCTCCGAGCAAATGATAAGTTAAAGCAAGATTATATCTGGGATCGTAATCCTTTTTAAGTATTTTGCACGCCTCTTTATAAGCCTCCAAAGCCTTTAGCAAGTATTGTCTTCTGTATTCCCATTCATCTTCAATATAAACAGACTTCTGCTTATAAGCAACACCTTTATTATAATATGCCAGCCCTTTATTAACCTTATAGCTTTTTCTGTTGCTGTAAATAAAAGGAATAGAAATCAAATGTCTTTTAGTTTTTAAAATTTCATCATACTGATTAATAGCCCCGTCAAAGTCACCGAGTTTTTCAGCAGAAACTATACCGTAGTTCATTCTTGCAATGACCATTTTGGGATTATATTCAAAAGCTTTTTCATAAGCATCGACTGCTGAATAATAGTCTTCATAAACTACATAAATATTTCCCAGATTATACCACGCACCGTAATGCTCGGGGTAAAGTCTGAGTGCACGATTATAACAGTTAATAGCTTTTTGAAGTTTATGTTTTTTCAGGAATTTATCACCTTTATGAACATAATAAACGCCTCTTATTTTATCAATTTGTCTGTTGAAAAAAGCGGGATGTAAATATATAAGGGCTCCAATTGCCGCAATTATCAATAATGAAAATAAACCCGAAAAAAACTTTTTCAACCGCTATACCTCTTTATTTCTATATATTACACGTATTTTAGATAATACGCAATACACTTTTGTAACGAAATTGTAACATAAAAAGAGTTAAAAACGCAATTTAGCTAAAAAGAAAGTTTTTATATAAGTAAGGTAGGTTAGAAATTCAATTTGGAGGTTAGGTTATGGCAGGCTTCGATATGGCTGCAGGTATGTATGGAATGTTTCCTAATATATACAATAACCAGGTAGCGTTAAACGATTTGACTGATATGGATTTATATTCACCAATCGGTATGGTTAATCCGATGATGAGTATGAACGGCAGTATTTTCGGCGGAGGCTTAGGAGGCTTTGGCGGCTTTGGGGGATATCCTTGTATGCCGGGACTTGCAGGCGGAGGCTATAATTACGAAGATTACTACAAAAATTATGAAAAATATCAGGACTTTATGATAAACAACCAAGTCCGCCAGCAGCAAAAAATGCGAAATGCTGACCTGAAATTGAATTCTCCTCAAGAAGGCATTGTTAAACAGGCATCATATCTTCATGAAAAAATTATGAGAAATGAACAACAACAAATTCAAGAGGCTTATCAAAACTTCAAAGAAAGCGTTCGAGCAATGTATGGTGATGCGAGCGATGAAGAAATTGCAAACAGAGCATCAACTTTATATAAACAAATGACCGGATTATCAATTACCGATGACATAAGACAATACGGCAGAGGCTCATTCACTCAAGGCTTCCTGCAAACAGTATCATTAGGCATAGCTGATAAGAAAACCGCAGAAGAAAACGTATCAGAATTAACAGGACAACCGGTAGGCAGATACGAAAGAGGCAAGAAAATTGCAGGTAATATTGCCGGCGGCGCTGTATTCGGCGGAGCAGCAGCAATATCATCAGGCTATCTGTTAAAAGCATTCTGCAAAGGTATGAAAAACAAACCGTTCATAGCAGGCCTGATAGGCGGTACAGTCGGTCTTGTAACTGCATTGATAACTTCAAAATAAGAAAAAAATTATATAGTGTGAAAAAGAAAAGTGTGTGTAGAGGTTGAAAATAAATTCAACCTCTTTTTTTTATAAACTTAATTATTTAGGTAAGTTTTCCCAAAAAGTTTTTGTACTGTCATCAGGTGACTGATTTATTAGTGCATAATAAGCACAGCCAAGACCGTTGCCTCTCTGATTTGATTTTGCAGAACAAGGACTACCCGCTTGAGAAGACCAGTTCTCAACACCTGAAGCATCTCCTTTCTTTAATTCTTCAACTTCTTCATCAGTATATAATTTGCTCATACGTTTAGGCTGTAAAGTATCATTATCATCTATATAGAAATAAAATATATCTTGTCCGAGAGCATTTGGACGTTTCTTAGCTCCGTTGATATCTACTGTAATATTAATCATATGACCATTGACATTAACCTGCATGCACATGCCGTTTGCAAGAAGCTTTGAAGGTTTTACCGTTCCAAGATCAACATAAGGGTTATCGGATGCTTTGTTATATGTTTTAACCTTATCTTTATAAGTACAAGTACCTGTAACTTTCATTTGATTATAAATAGCATTTGCAATTTCTGATGCATTTGCATAATTTGTACCGTTGAAAGTTGCAAAAGTTTTTTTCAGTCCAACCCCTTTTTCATCAGCAACCGTAATTACAGCTTGAGAAAGCATAGAATGAGCTTTTTTAAATTGTGCCTCAAGCTCTTTTGGCTTAGTATTTCCAATCAAAGTCGGCATAGTCATAGCTGCAACTACTCCGATTATCCCCAAAGTAACCAATACTTCCGCCAGTGTAAAAGCCCCGTGTTTATACTCATTTTTACAATACCCGAAAACACTTGAAGAAAGAGCTAAAAGTCTGCCCCCCCCCCGCAAGCGGTGCTACGCAAGTAGCCAATACGGCTTGACCCGTCATATTGGAGCTTTGTCATATTTTCTCCAAATAACGTAGCAGCTTCTTTACTAAATTTTCTCATAAATTGCTCCTTGTATTAATTATTACATTATCATTATAATCGATTTTTGGAATTTTTCAATATAAAAAGCCTCAGGTTAAACCTGAGGCTTTTTAGTAAACTATTTATAATAACAAAATTACTTTTTGTTTCCGTAACGTTTGTTAAATCTTTCAACTCTACCTTCAGAGTCAAGAATTTTTTGTTGTCCTGTATAGAACGGGTGACAATTGTTGCAAATTTCAACAGTGATGTTGTCTAAGATAGAACCTGTTTCAATTTCGTTACCGCATACACATTTGATTGTCATTTTCTTATAATCAGGGTGAATTCCTTGTTTCATTTTTTAACCTCTTTCTTTTCTCAAGATTCCAAACTTGAATTTAAATAATTTCGACTATTAATATACTACAACATAAATAAAAATGTGCAAGAGGTTATTAAAAAAAGTGAACAATCATGCATATGCATGAGATATTCAGCACCATACTATATAAAAGGTTGATGTATCCGAAAAGAAATTTTGGCATAATAACAATACACACAAGATGGTTGGCACACGATATAGGTAACGGTTATATGAATCTGCATGAGCAATGTTTATTAAGATATTTACAAAACCCCGATGAACTAACATATTCCACAGAAATTTTAAAACTTAACAACTTTATTCTGGAAAAGCAATATGTCTTGAAAAATTTTGTTGCCAAATCTTCAACATTCAATTATACTGAAAGAAAGTAATATCCGAATAATAAAAAGAGGGGATATGTTTAAAAAACTATCATACGCGGTAGGATTAATATTCTTTGCAGTATTTGTATTTTTAATCCTTAAAAATGCTAATTTAAATTCTTTTGTAAACTCTATTGAAAACAGAACCTTTGACCTTCGTCAAAGTATAATGATTAACGAAAATGCGAAAAAGGCAAACAAAGACATCGTAATTGTTGCAATTGATGATGCAACCTATGAATACATTCTTGATAACTACGGAGAATGGCCTTTGCCGAGAGATGTCTATGCTAAAGTTATAAACTATCTTGAGCATCAAAATCCCAGAATTATCGCATTTGATTTGATGTTTGTTAAATCTTTAAAAAGCAAAAATGAAGCAGACAAAGCTTTAATTGATGCATTTGAAAAATATGATAATGTATTTACATCAATGAATTTTGATAATCAACCTGAAGATTTGAGAACCCCTCCAACTCTACCGCAAAAGATTTCGATTAATGTAAAAAACAATTCATCTGTTGATTTTTCAAATCTTACTTTTACAAACTGCCGCACCATATTAGAGGGTATATTAAATGTTTCTTCAAATATAGGAATTATAAATGTGTCACGCTCAGATGACGGCGTGCTGAGAAAAATGCCGCTTGTCGTAAAATATAAAGATAATTATTATCCGCAGTTAGCTTTAAAAGTCGGTTTAAGTTATCTTGGAGATACAGCAGCAGAATTTGAGATTGACAAAAACTCAAACTTCATAATAGGTGACAGAAAAATATATTTGGATAAAGACGGAAGTGCTATTCTGAACTGGTACGGACCTGCCGGAACTTATACATATATACCTATGTATCAGCTTATAAAGGCAATTAACGGTGAAAAAACAGAACTGGATTATGATTTTTCAAACAAAATCATTTACTTCGGAACAACAGCTGCAAGTCTTTTTGACATAAAAACGGTTCCGACAGGCAAAATATATCCCGGAGTTGAAGTTCAGGCTACTTATGTAAATAACATTATAGACAACAACTTTATTAAAAAAGTTGACAGAGGATATACAATAGCATTAAGCGTTCTTCTTGCCTTACTGATTGCTTCTGTTGTTACGCGCGTAAGCTCTGCATTTGCAGCTTCAATGATGTCGCTTTCCACATATTTAATATATTTATTAATAGCTTATTATGCTATGAGATTTGAAAACTTGTGGTTAGAAGTAATTTATCCGCTGATATTCTCTATTGTGGCATTCACCTGCGCATATATAATTAAATATTTGATTAAATCACGTGACTTTGAACAGCAGTATAAGCTTGCAACCACAGACGGGCTTACAGAGCTTTATAACCACAGATATTTTCAGGAACAAATGCGTATGCAGGTGGAACAGTCAAAACGTTACAACAATAATTTTTCACTGATAATTATAGATATTGACTTCTTCAAAAAATTTAATGATACATTCGGACACCAATCAGGTGATGCTGTATTAAGACAGGTTGCTCAAACCTTGAAACGCAATGTACGTGCAACCGATATAGTTTGCAGATACGGCGGAGAAGAAATGAGCATTATTTTACCAAACACAAGTAAAGACGAGGCTCAATCCACTGCTGAAAAGATATGCCAGCGTGTCGCAAGCAGAAAGTTTAAACTGGCACAAGATAAAGAAACCAACGTTACGATAAGTCTTGGAGTTTCTACCTTCCCTAACGATGGAGATACTGCATCTAAAGTTATTGATGCGGCTGACAAAAGACTTTACAATGCCAAACACAACGGACGTAATCAGGTTGGTGTGTAAAATTTAAAGATTAATAAATTTATCAAGTTCTTTTTTGACGAGTTTAGGGCTGACAGATAAAGTTGTGTTGTATTTTAACGCATTATTCATGCATTTTACATACTCATCTTTTGCATTTCTGAGTTTTTGGATTTGAGCAAGAATATAATAAGAATCTCCTCCCGCACCGCAATTATCAATAGCACGCTCCATAATCGCAGCAGCAGAATCCAAAGCTTTGTTTTTTGTCATTATTTTGGCATAAATTTTATAAGCTTCAATATCTTTTGGATTCAACTCTATTGTTTTTTCCAAGTTTTGTACAGCAGATTGAAGATTTCCTTCATCATAATCTATTGAGGCTAGATTAAAATAAGCCCAGCTGTAATCAGGAGAGATTTCAAGCACCTTGTTGAATTTCTCTCTCGCAGCTTCATTCTCACCATTTTCTTTTAAAATATTTCCGATATAAAAATGTGCATAAATATCTTCATCGTTTAAATCAACAGTACGTTGAAAATAATACTTTGCCCCGTCAAGCTTTCCTTCTTTAAAATAGCAGAGCCCGATTGAAAAATAAGCATTTGAATCATTATTATCTTTTTCCAAAACGGCTTCAAAACATTCAACAGCTTCCTCGTATTTTCTTTTATCAATATAAACCAAACCCAAATTATAATAAGCATCGGTTTCATCAGGAGCAAGCTTAATTGCCTGTTTATAATTAATCTCTGCCTTATCGAGATTTTTTAATTTTTCATAGACAATACCTAAATTATAGAAAATAGCGCTGTCTTCATTGAAAATTTTGGAAAGATATAAAAAATGCTGTAAAGCTTCCTCATTAAAACCGCTGTCAAGAAGCAAAACCGCAAGCTGGCGTCTTACCTGAAAGTTAGCAGCATCTTCTTTTAAAATCCCCTGTAATTCTTCAATTTTATCAATTTTAGACATAATTAAATTTTATCAACACTTGTGTTTTTTCGCAACTTCTTAATATTTTGCACAGTAAATTAAGCAATGATATAATCAGATAATGAATAAAATATTAAATTTTAAGGGCAAATGGAGAAGTTATCAGGAACGAATTTTAAATAACCTGAACTTTCACCTTCTAGATAAAAAATTACACGTTGTAGCTGCACCGGGAGCAGGAAAAACAACTTTAGGAATAGAAATTATTTCACGATTAAATAAACCAACGCTTATTCTTGCGCCGACAATAACAATTAAAAATCAATGGAAACAAAGGATTATAGATGCTTTTCTTAACGGTGAAGAAGATATCGTATCAACAAATATAAGAAATCCGAAATACATTACAATAAGCACGTATCAGGCTCTTTTAGCTGCATTTTGCGGAGTTGAGGACAATGAAACAGAAGAAACATCAGAAGAAGATGATGAAGTTGAAAGAACTGTATGCAAAAGATTTTCTAACACTAAAGCTAATCAAATAGTTAATCTCCTTAAAAACAGCGGAATAAAAATTCTCTGTTTTGACGAGGCACACCACCTGAGAAAAGAATGGTGGAAAGCACTTGACTACCTTGTTGACAACCTTGAGCCGGAGCAGACGGTTGCGCTTACGGCCACTCCGCCTTATGACGTTGACATTAAAGAATGGGAAAGATATGAACAGCTTTGCGGGCAAATAGATGAAATTATATCTATCCCTGAGCTTGTAAAAAACGGTGATTTATGCCCTCATCAGGATTTTATTCACTTTTCAAGACTTAGAGTTCAGGAAACAGAACAGGTTAAAAAAATCTATGAGAGAATGCTTAAATTCTTATACTCCTTAAAAGAGAATGAAACTCTTGTTGAAGGCCTTGCAAATTCACAATATATGCTATACCCTGATGAAAACCTTGAGGCAATACTTTCAGAACCTGAATTTTATGTATCAATTGCATCGTTTTTAAAACATTCAGGAAAAAGAATTCCACAGTCATTTCTTAAAATATTTGAATCCAAAGAAAATGAACTTCCCGAATTTAATACTAAATACGGAAAAATTCTTCTGTCAGGTTTACTGTTTAAACATAGTGAAGAATTTTCGGATATAAAAGATGAGCTGGAAAAGTTAATGTCACAAGCAAAAAATGCAGGAGTTATTCAGCAAAAATCAGTATATTTGGAGGATAGTCCCAAAATAAAAAAAATGCTTGCTAACAGTATAGGCAAATTAGATTCAATTGTTGATATAGTCAAGCTTGAGAGTAACACTCTTAAAGAAAAATTACGTATGGTAATCCTCGCAGATTACATCAAATACGATGTAACAGATTGTTCTTCTCTGGGTGTAATCCCAATATGGCAGACACTTAAAGACACGTTTGAAGACATATCATTAGGTGTTTTAACAGGAAGCATAATTTTAATACCGAAAAAAATTAAACCTGATTTAGAAAATCTTTTAAATACAAAAGAGCTCAATAACAGCGTAACAATTAATGAATTTGACCGCGATACAAAATATTTAAAAATCATCCCGAAAGAGAGCTGTAAATCACACATTGTCAGCTTAATAACTCAATTATTTAACAACGGCAAAATAACCGTACTTGTGGGAACTCAAGCACTACTTGGAGAAGGCTGGGATGCACCTGTGATTAATTCATTAATTCTTTCAAGCACAGTAAGTTCATTTATGCTTTCAAACCAAATGAGAGGACGCGCAATAAGAATTGACAAAAACAATCCTGATAAAGTAGCAAATATATGGCATTTGGCTTCTATAAAAATATTAAATACTTTTGAGCTTCTAAAATCAGTTCTCGCATCTCCAACAGTTTCTGATAATGAAGCCGAACAAAATGAATTATATGACTTTGGCAAATTATGCGGGCGTTTTGAGGGATACGAAGCACCGTCATTAGAAAAACCTTTAATGATTGAAAGCGGAATTGACAGGATTTTACCAGCCTCCTTTAAATCTAAAGAATTAACCGAAGAAACTTTTCTTGCGGTAAACAGATTTATGAAAACTCAAGCCGTTAACAGGCACAACACAAAAGCTCTCTGGAAAATTTGCCTTGCAGAGCCTTATAACTCACCCTCCAAAAACCTTACAACAGGAGTTGAAACAAGCCTGAAAATGAAAGGTTTTACATATAACGGCGGTTATTTTTATATGCT
>ENA-OUQW01000676-OUQW01000676.1-human-gut-metagenome-genome-assembly--contig:-NODE-676-length-42389-cov-14.435702_pt1 | contig 42389 bp, 36 predicted proteins | sample MGYA00248464_ERZ548849 | MGnify/ENA primary metagenome ERZ548849 (study PRJEB26491, sample SAMN04978193) | human gut metagenome | host: Homo sapiens | study: EMG produced TPA metagenomics assembly of... | reverse complement strand
CTGAGGTCTTTTTCAAAAAGATTTCGTAATGTTGCACTTGCTGGTTGACTCTGCCGAATGAATAAATTGCACAGCATATTTATAATAACAATTTATAGTCAACATAAAATCAGAAAATGCTGAACATGGAAACAAATAAATACACAATGGCAAACAATATTTCATACTTGGTAGTTGGAACTGGAGGAGTCGGCGGATGCATAGCCGGATTCCTAGCTCTAGCAGGAAAAGACGTGACGTGCATAGCACGAGGAAAACATCTCGAGGCCATACGCAGCAACGGGCTACGAATGAAATCAACCTTGAAGGGCGAACACACACTACAGGTTAAAGCATGCACATCTGAAGAATATACCGGTAAGGCCGATGTAATTTTCGTATGCGTCAAGGGCTACTCACTGGAATCTGTAAAGGAGATCATTGAACGTGCTTCCAACCCAGACACAATCGTTATCCCTATTCTGAACGTGTACGGCACAGGTTTGCGCCTGGGACAACTCCTGCCTCATGTCAAAGTCATCGACGGTTGCATCTACATCGTAGGCTACGTATCCGGTGAGGGAGAAATAACCCAGTTGGGAAATATCTTCAGACTAGTATGCGGAGCACGTCCTGCACAAAACATTGATGCGAATAGACTTGAAACTATTGCCGAAGACTTGCGCGGATGCGGAATAAAGGTTGATGTGTCGGACGACATAAACCGCGACACCTTCATAAAGTGGTCATTCATCTCTGCCATGGCATGTACCGGAGCATACTACGATGCACCAATGGGCGAAATACAGCACGAAGGCGAAGCGCGGAACACTTTTATCGGCCTGTCACATGAAAGCGCAGAAATCGGCAAGAAACTCGGAATAAGCTTTCCTGAAGATTCAGTTTCCTATAATCTTAAGGTGCTCGACAAACTTACTCCAGACACAACAGCATCAATGCAGAAAGACATTGCATCTGGACACAAGTCAGAAATACAAGGTATATTATTCGACATGATTTCCTTAGCAGAAAAATACGGCGTCGACGTACCGGTCTATAGAAAAGTTGCGCTGAAATTTCAAAATCAACCAAGTGTAGAGATTTAAAAACTGCAGAATTTTATATTGTTAATTCATTTTATAGGCGACGCATTGTGTCGCCTTTTTCATACTATTTTGTGTCAACTGATATCGGCTTATTGCACACTAGGGCGCAAAAAGGCTGAATTGTGAGCGCTCGAAAATATAATTCCGAGCCCTTGCAATTATTATTCTGAGCGCTCACAATTTTAGAAATATCTCACCGACATAAAAAATAAACATAAAAAGAAAGCCTGCTGATTTTGCATTGGATTATTACAACATCCATAAAAATCAACAGGCAATATATTTTTAAATGAAAGTGAAGCGCTTTAACTACAAACCGTTGTCTGCTATGTATTGCTCGACGGACGAGAGGGTTTCAAATTTACCAACATCGACGAGCTTCAGGTTGTCGTCAAACACGCCACGTATAGGAACATCCTTACAGATTGAAAGATAGAAGTCTATTATCGAGAATTTGTCTTCCCATGTCTTCATATATTCCAACAGATACGGCGAAAAGACATGTATGCCGGAAAAGGCATATCTTCGGCACGCATCCAAATCGAGCTTTTCATAGGGAGTGCGCACTTGACCGGTCTTGATGTTTTCCCAACCGACAAGAAAACCTTCGGCATCGAAGAGCAGATATCTCGATGTGTCGCGGGGACTTACGAGGAGAGATGCACCGAGTTCGACTGTTTTCCCATGAAAATTTACTATACCCGAAACACAGCTTTCATAGAAACGGCGAAGGTCGGCATTGCTCATGATGTCTACGTTATGCAGAAGGAAAGGCGATGGCGGTGCACTGAAAAGAGGAGCTGCTTTTCTCACTCCTCCACCTGTATCGAGAAGCGCAAGACTTTCATCGCTGAACTTTATGTCGATGCCGAAATTATCATTTTCTGCAACATAATCTCTTATCTGCTGTGGAAAATGGTGTATGTTAATTACAATTTCAGTAAATCCGTTGTCCTTGAGTTTCTCGATGAGGTGCCCCAACAACGGTTTTCCATTTACAGGAACCAGTGCTTTCGGCATGGTATCGGTAATCGGACGAAGCCTGGTGCCCAAACCGGCTGCAAAAATCAAAGCCTTCATATATATGTCAGTTATACTTATTAATAATATATACAACTATCACGGCAGAAACAGAGCACTCATTTTGTATTTCTCGGCTGGAGTACGCTTTCAATCCCCTGTTCGCGATGACAGATGTGCACTTCTACTCCGAACTTTTCGTTGATATGTTCAGCAAGATGCTGTGCCGAATAGACACTGCGGTGGCGTCCGCCGGTACAGCCGCATGAGAACATGAGGTCGGTGAAGCCACGCTCAATGAAGCGCGCCACATGAAAATCGGCCAGACGGTATACGCTCTCCAGGAATGTAAGTATCTCGCCATCTTCCTCAAGGAAATCTATGACAGGCTTGTCTAGTCCTGTCAACGGTTTGTAGGCATCGTAGCGTCCAGGGTTGTGAGTGGCACGGCAGTCAAAAACATATCCTCCTCCATTTCCGCTCGTGTCCTCTGGTATGCCTTTCTTATAGGAGAAGCTGAACACGCGCACTACCAGCGGGCGCTTCACTTCAGAACAATAACTCTTGTCGGCGGCGATGAGCGCAGAGGCTACGCCAGTCTTTTCCTTCGGTGCAGTTGTTCCGATGAAGGCATTCAAGTCGGTTTCGAGCATAAGGCGCATCACCGATTCCATGTAAGGGTATGCACGGCATACACCCTTATCGAGCAGGGTGCGCAGATTGACGAATGCTTTCGGTATGCTGTTTATGAAATAAGGTTTCTTTTCCCAAAGTCCTCTGTAGCCGTAAGCTCCCAGCACCTGCAATGTGCGGAAGAGCACGAATATGTCGAGCTTTTCAAAGAAAGAGGCACGATTGACATGGATGCGCTCAGAAAGACTTTCGAGATAGGCTTCGAGCACCCGTGTACGTACATCATCGCCATAGTTGGCTGACGACTGCCAGAGGAACGACGCCACGTCGTAATAGACAGGACCGCGCCGACCTCCTTGAAAATCTATGAAGTACGGCTGACCGTTGTTTATCATGACATTGCGTGCCTGAAAATCGCGGTACATGAACGTGCAGGAACTTTCCGACAGAAGATTGTCAGCAAAGGACACGAAATCTTGTTCAAGCTTGTATTCGTTGAACTCTACTCCTACAAGTTTCAGAAAACAGTACTTGAAATAGTTAAGGTCGAACATAACACTTGTCCTGTCCATAGAACTCTGTGGATAGCAGAGGGAGAAATCAAGTCCCTCGGCACCATCGAACTGCATGTCGGCCAGATGTTTCACCGTCTTTATCATTAAATCCACTTCATGCTCCGAGAAATGACCGGTTTCACGTCCTGAGCGCAGGTTGTCGTAAAGAGATTCTGTTCCCAAATCCTCCTGCAGGTAGCATCTGCATTCTGCATCGACGGCTATAACTTCGGGCACGTTCAGCCCTTTCGTCTTGAAATGACGTGCAAGGCTTATGAAAGCCTTGTTTTCCTCAACCGACGTTCCGACAACGCCCACCACAGTTCCCTTTTCGTACAAAAAACGGTAGTACGCGCGGTTGCTTCCGGCACCGGCTATCTTTTCTATCTGGAACTGGATGTTTCCAAACGTGGAAACAAACAGTTCCTCCAATCTTTTATCCATACTTTCAAATAGTCAGTTTTGCAAATTGTTTTATGCACGACGAGATGTTCATGTGCATCATCGTTTACACAAGAACATCATGCCCTGTTCTTCCATACAGACAACACCTTCTGGCGAACAGCAAGAACATTCAGCGCAGAAACAGCCACAAGAAGGATGAACCCGACAATGAATGCCGGCCACATTGCCGGAAGCTCGCTTTCAGGGAACATGTCAAGGAGAAATCCTATGTATATCTGCCTGATTGCATAAAGAATTATGAACGACATGATGAACACAGCCACATTGAGCCCAACCGTCAATGCCTGGTAAGGCAATGCCACCTTGGCAGGACTATAGCCTATGAGAAGCAGATTCTCGAGCTTTGCGGTGTTCTTCTGCACGAGAAGATAGACGCTCAGCATGAGTATGTAGAAAGAAAGTATGCTGATGAGCAGGCCTATGCACATGACAATGACTACTATAATGCGGAGAACGTAAGTGGTCTTGCTGGCATCGAGCTTGTCGGCGTCTGTCTCAAGATTGTGTTCTTTCAGATATCCTGCAAGCTTCTCGTCAGTCGGATTGCTCACCTCGATTATCAGGCGCGTAGGTTCGGCCTTTCCTCCATCTGCATAATAAGAGTTTGCCCAATCCATGAACTTCTGCGGAACGAGTATTGTGTTAAGTCTGTTGCTGAATCCGACGATGCGTCCCGTGTAGAAATCGGCTTTGCCTTTTCCTGATACCGAAATATTGAGCTTCATGGCTCCAAGAAGTCCTTCTGATAGTTTCGGAAGACTGCGGCTCTGAGCATATCCGAAGTTGTAGAGATCGAGATAGTTTTTCGGGAGTATTATAGGAATCATATTGTCGCCCGGATGGAATGTCCACTCGTCGAGCGGTACATCGATGTAGTCGTCAGGCACAGACTCGAAGAACATGTCGGTGGAGAAGCTTGCCATGTTCTTGACATCGAAGCTTGCGCCAACGCTGAAGAGCGATGAAGTGAACTGTCCCACCCGCTCTGTGAACTTCTGCTTCTTTATGTCAGCCACATCGCTGTCAGAAAAGGCATTCGACTTGCCGGTGATGGTGGTCATAGCACTGACCTTCTTGTTTACAATTATATAATCGGCTTTCATGAAGCTGTCCTTCCCGTTGAACACCGACTGCACGTCTCCATAAAACTGTATGCCCAGCAAAATTATCAGCATACCGATGAGGTTTGCAAAGAAGAAACCTGCAAACTGCGGAATGCTTATATGCTGTCTCAAAAGTTTCCAAACCAATTTCATAATCTGTAGATTTTATCGTAGTTCAACTCCATTCTTTTTCCAATGCTCGTAACAATGACACCTGCTCCCTGCGCCTTTGCCTCGTCAGTGAGGATGCCGGCCATTATGCGTCCGTTGGTATCGTCAAGGTGACTTATAGGCTCATCGACCATCACAAAGTCGAAAGGCTGGCAAAGGGTGCGCATCATGGCAACACGCTGCTGCTGTCCGAACGACATGAGGCCTATCGGTGTATCGAGCTTATCGGATATGCCGAGCATCTCGAACCATTCGAGTATCTGCTTTTTTTTCTTTTTGCCTGTGAGGCTGTTCTTTATCTGCACGTTTTCCAACGCTGTGAGTTCAGGAAATAGGCGCAAATCCTGCCATAGCATAGCAAGGCTGCGTCTGCGCACGTCAACCCAATTGCTTATGGTGTAAGTGCGCACATCGGTACCGTCGAAAAGTATGTTTCCACGATAATCGTGGCGATAACCGAAAACGAAACTGCACAACGAGGATTTTCCTGTACCGGAATTTGCTTCGAGCAGATAGCTGTGCCCTTTTTCGAACACCACCGACTGCTTCCACACATCACCGGCAATGTCGTCGCGGTTGGCGAAGACTTCGGGCAAAACATTCAATAATTCTATCTTATCCATAAATCAGATTTACGCAATGTGCGGTAATAAAAAGAAACCTTGAAACACATACCAGACAGGAACCGCTGCGACCACGCCGATATACATTCAAGGTTTCATAAACTATTATCTATCTATTTGATGAACATCAGTTAAATATCTGTTTCAGAAAATTCTCCTTCGGGTTCTTGAGCGCGAGGTTGACCTCAAACTCCGAAGCTTCATTCATAGAAAATGTCAAGGCCTTCATATTGGCAAAAATAAAGGCATATTCATGTCCCAATCCCATGAGCTGCGACAGCTCAACCATCGGAAGAGATTCAAGATTGACGTAAAGATACATTCTGCTGTCCTTTATCTTGTCTGCATAATCTTTCAGCAACGCACTCCTCCCTGAGAAAGCATTAAGCTTATAAGCATTTTCGGTAGCAAAATAAAGTTCATTGTCGTCTACTCCCCAATTTATCTTACCATCAGCAGTCAGAAGCTCATACTGGTTCTTGCCTGTACGCAGCATCGACAATCCGTAATCCTTCATTGATTTCGTCCAACCATCCACGTCAGAAAGAAAATCGGAGTTTTTAAGCTGAGCTGTAGCGATAAAATCGAAACCTGTTTCAGATTCGTCAGCAGGGTTCATCTTCGGAACAACAATAGCCATATCGCCATCAACAGATTTGATTATCTTCTCAATGTCGATGCCTCGCTCAATCATGAACATGAGCGTCTTGATATCCTTGTCGCTCTTGAGAATAGGCAAAAGCCAGTTTCCATCAACATTGCATCCGAACCACGCCATGAAATCCTCCATAGGCGTATCAATGTATTGTCCGCCGATTTTTCTCAAATTCTTGCCGTATTCTGCGATTGCATTGTTTACCTTTTCATCATTGCTGAATATCGATGTCTTCATCTTGGCACATCCGTCTTCGAAGCTTAAAGAAGCAACTGCAGAAACTTCGGCATCGCGCATATCCTTAAACATCATTGACTTAAGCTTGCCGGCATAATCATCGACATCAAAATAGGCAACAACATCACCATCGGTTTCCTGCATACGCTTGTAGTGGTCAGTCGAACTGAAACATTCTTCCGACTTGTCCTGTGTAATCCAGTTTGACGCATTACGTTTGTTGCCGGCACTTCCTTCTGGATCCAACGGCATAGTTATCAGAAGGACATCGTCCTTATAAACCATATCCAACTCATCGAGAAGAGACACCCACTTTACTCCGTCTCGCTCCGACGGCTGTACTGCAAAACCTTGATTGCTCAAGAGAGTAATGAAATCCTCAAATGCGGTTTCATCTGAAAGACGTGCAGCTACTCCAAAACTGCCGGAAGCAGTGAATGCATAAACGGGAACAGTAAAGTCAATACCTGTATTTTCGGGATTATCAAAAATCTCAACCAACTTCGCCTTATCGTCACCGCTGGCGATATAGTCAAGATTTGTCTTGACAGAGGCCAGCAACTTTGACTCAGCTATTCCTCCCTTGCTGGCAATGTCTGCCATATTTACTTCTATCACTAAAGAAGCATCTTTTGGAACAACATCGGCATAATCTGACTTGCCACATGAAGCAAAAAGCAACGCGACAAGAAAGAACGGCAGAAATAACTTAATGATTTTCATAGATATAAAAATGTTTATTCGATTAAATATTTATTGATTTGCCAGATTCATAAGGTGTACTGCCACTAGTGCGGCTGTCTCTGTACGCAGACGACTTCTACCTAAACTAACAGGAATAAATCCGGCTTCTTGTGCATCCAGAATTTCTTCCATGCTGAAATCGCCCTCAGGTCCAATAAGTACCACAGAGTCCTCATCTTTCACAAGCACGTCCTTCAAAAGCTTGAGTTCCTTGAGCGATGGATTGTCTGCTGTATCCCAACAATGGCAAATAAATTTGGCTTTGCTTTCGACTGAATGAACGAAATCATGGAAATCTGTCATGTCGTTCACCTTAGGTTTCGATGGTTTATGGCTCTGCTTCATTGCAGAAACGACAATCCTGTCTATACGACCTACATTTACAGTTCTGCGCTCCGAAAATCTGCAATTGAGAAACGAAAGCTCATCAAATCCTATTTCCGTAGCCTTTTCGGCAAACCACTCCACTCTGTCAATATTTTTCGTAGGAGCCATAGCTAGGTGAAGATGAGCATTCCAAAGAGGTTCCTGTGGCAACGTCTCGGCTATGCTGTAGAAACATTGCTTTTTTGTAGTAGATGTGATTACGGCTTTATAGAATGAATATGCTCCATCCATCAGCATGACTTCATCACCTTCCGACAGTCTCAACACACGGATGGCATGGGCAGCCTCTTCCTCCGGCAATTCATTGTTGTCTGCCGCATCGGGCACATAAAAAAAACGAACTTCCTTCATCTTCTAAAACCATTCATTTATTAGAGTATCTGCTCAACAGAAACTCCGCAAACAGTTCAAGCACAGTGGCTGATGCGTTCTCGACGTTTGCCAAACGTCCGTGATCTGCAGTACAGCAGAACGTTTCTACATTGTCGGCTGTACCATACGCCAACCATATAGTGCCCACAGGACTTTTTGCAGTACCGCCGTCAGGACCAGCACATCCGGTGGAAGCCAGAGCATAATCTGAAGAAAAAAGGCGACATGCACCTTTCACCATTGATATAGCCACCTCACGGCTGACAACCTCATATTTGTCTATATCGTCAGAATCAACATCGAGCAAACGTTCCTTAACTTCATTCTGATAAGCTACCACAGAACCGATAAAATAGGCTGACGAACCCGGCACTGCTGTCAACGATGAAGCTATACGTCCTCCTGTACAACTCTCCGCCGTCGATAGTTTGAGATGATGATTGGTCATTATTCGCTGTATGCATTCACATACAGATAAAGTTTCATGTCTGTCGTCCATATTAGCTGTAAAGTAGTTTTAGATTGAAGCGTTTTACTTCGTTACTCTTGCATATGCAGGCATGTCGATTGAACAGAAGTCTTTGTCGAGATACTTGAAATATCCTGTTATGCCTATCATTGCCGCGTTGTCTGTCGTGTAACTGAATTTAGGAATATATATTGTCCAACCATATTTCTCGGCATGTTCCCTGAAAGCGTTGCGCAATCCGTTGTTGGCAGAAACACCTCCGGCTACAGCCACATGTTTGATGCCGGTATCCTTAACAGCTAGTCTGAGCTTGTTCATAAGGATGTCAACGACAGTGCGTTCAAGTGATGCAGCTAGATCCTCCTTGTGATGTTCGATGAAATCAGGATCGTCCTTCAACCAGTCACGCAATGAATAGAGGAACGACGTCTTCATGCCAGAAAAGCTGTAATCATATCCCGGAATATGAGGTTTTGCAAAATGATATGCTTCAGGATTTCCCTGACGTGCAAGCTTGTCGATGATAGGTCCTCCAGGATATCCCAATCCCATTACCTTAGAGCATTTGTCGATGGCTTCTCCAGCGGCATCATCGATTGTCTGTCCCAAAACTTCCATATCGTTATAGGCATTCACCTTGATAATCTGCGAATTACCGCCACTCACAAGCAGACAAAGGAATGGGAATGGTGGTTTACCGGAATCATCCTCGCTTTCCTTAATGAAATGCGCCAGAACGTGACCCTGAAGATGGTTGGCATCTATCAACGGTATACCGAGGGCACGTGCAAAGCCCTTGGCAAACGAAACACCAACAAGAAGACTTCCCAGCAAACCTGGGCCTCTGGTAAAAGCTACAGCTGAAAGCATCTCTTTGGTTACACCGGCACGCTTGATTGCCTGGTCGACAACCGGCAGAATGTTCTGCTGATGTGCTCTTGAAGCCAATTCAGGAACTACACCGCCGTAGGCCTCATGCACAGCTTGACTTGCCGTCACGTTCGACAAAAGTATACCATCCTTCAGCACAGCCGCAGATGTATCATCACACGACGACTCTATGCCTAATATATATATATCCTGCATAATTTATTTTACGATTAAAGTATATAATTCAAATATAAAAAGTCATCAATAGGTCAATATTTCCACTCCGTTCTCTGTCATCACGAAGGTATGCTCCCACTGTGCGCTAGGAAGCTCATCCTCTGTGACGACAGTCCATCCGTCATCTTCATCAATGAACACTTCCCATGTACCCATATTTATCATTGGCTCTATGGTGAACACCATTCCAGGGACAAGAAGCATACCAGTTCCCTTCTTTCCATAATGGAGCACCTCTGGATCTTCATGGAATTCAAGTCCCACACCATGACCGCAGAGATCTCGAACTACGGAAAAACCGTTCTTATGAGCATGTTTCTGTATGGCATTGCCAATATCACCGACAAAACAGTATGGCTTTGCAGCTTCCATGCCAACCTCAAGACATTCCTTTGCCACATCCACAAGTTTCTGTTTCTCTGGAGTAGTCTTGCCGATAACGAACATTCTGGATGCATCACTGTAATATCCGTCAAGTATTGTAGAAACATCCACATTTACGATATCTCCTTCTTCAAGTATTTCGTCTTCACTTGGTATTCCGTGACACACCACCTCATTGATACTTGTGCACACGCTCTTAGGATAACCTTCATAATTTAGAGGTGCCGGAATAGCTCCATGTGCAACTGTATAATCATACACCAACTTATCTATCTCGGCAGTAGACATACCAGCGTGTATTTCCTTGGCGACCAAATCCAAAACTCCGGTGTTCACGACACCGCTGCGACGTATACCTTCAATCTGTTCGGGAGTCTTGATCAATTTCCTTGTTGGAACAAGATGTCCTTTTTTCTGAAAGAACATTATTTTCTTGTCCATTTCAGTCAACGGTTCACCAGGCAATGTATGCCAATTGTTATGAAATTTCTTTGTTGACATTGCAGTAAGTTTTTTATGTATTAATGCAAAGATACTCCCTTTTTTACAAGTACGCCAACGAACGATATATTAAATTAGACAAAATATATGTTTGGTTTGGTCATATCATATAGTTTTAATTAAATTTGTACTATATAACAACACAGAAACGCAAATGAAAGTAGCTTATTGGGCCTTTGCGGCCACTGCCTGCATTTTGTCGGCTTCATGCGGAGGCGAACAGCAGGAACGCAAATCTGAAGAAATTCAGAAAGTAACAACAGACTCCATAACAGGTACCGGAAAGATGCAGTCTTCGAACATTTCCGACACTGTAACAGTCAGAGGAACAACATACAGATATAAAATCGTGCGAAAGGCCGATGAAGAACTTGGAAAAATAAAGAATGTTGCAGGTAAGGAATTTTATGACAATAGGATTGAACTGACAATCACAAAAGGTACATCTGAAATATTCAAACATTCATTTACAAGGGAATCTTTTAAAAGCGTGGCTCCTGCTGAATTTATGAAGAATTCAGTACTTTTGGGCATAGTTTTCAATTACGACAAAGCCGGCGACCATTCAAACTTCAACTTCGTCGCAAGCATCGGCGACCCTGAAGACGATGAACTTTATTTCCCTATGACCCTTACAATAACCCCCGACGGACAAATCTCCATCGACAAGAATTATTCCTCAGACACCGCACCGGTAAAAGAGAACCTAGCTGTCGATCCTCCTACCGACGGCGGTATCTGAAAAAAAATCAAGGGTATATCTTCAAAAAAGAATTATTGCAACCTGGTACTCTTTCCGTTTATAATGGACATAAAGAGACCAGGTTTGTCATTTACAATCAGCTCATCAGGAAAATCAGTTTCCTTCAGCAATGGCTCCAGATACTGATAATCCGCTATATATGAGGTGTGGTGTGCATCACTTCCCATTATTAGATGCACATCGTGCTTCTTGCACAATTTGAGCATTTCCAGATTGTATGGGATTGCATACTTTTTATGTCTGTGCGGATTGAGCGACTGATTGTTCAGCTCCAGCAGAGTTCCACACCTTTTCGATGCCAGAACAACAGCCTCTATATCGAAATCAGAAGCAGTGCCGTCACACGGATGACTGATTATGTTGATATACGGATTCTCAATAGCACCGATAAGAGCCGATGTATTCTCTTCTCTTGTGCCGCTCTTGTAGCATACACCGTGCAAACCGGCAATCTTGATATCCAGACACGACATGTATCTTTCGTCCAAATCTATAGTTCCTGAATAATCTATTATGTTCAACTCAGCCCCTAGAAGCAGAGTTGTATTGCCATAATGTCTGGGAACAAGATACATATTCCTGAAATACAGAGGGTCGCAAGTACCAGGAATGGAAGGACCATGTTCGGTGATTCCATATATTTCGAGGTTCTTAGCTACTGCTGTATCAACCATCTCTTTAAGCGTACAGAACGCATGCCCGCTGACAAGCGTATGCGTATGTACATCTATTACGGATTTAACCATTGCAGTGCGTGAATTCTTTATTTTTTCAAGTATACCAATATCTGCTCAGCAATCTGTTTCATGCCGGCTACCGACGGATGTCCGTCCATTTTGTCTATATCGTGCAGTTCGAGTACTTCGATGCCGTAATGAGCACAAACTTCATTCGTAGAAGCATCGATGGCGTCACTGAGTTCTGAATTCAAGATGAACACAATTCTTGATTGTGAATACAGAACCTTCATCTGCGAAAGCATATACGATAGTGCAGGCCTATAAGAATATAAGTCACTCTTGGTCCAACCGTCATACATGTATTCACCTATAGGAGCCTTGCTCCATGAATCGTTGGTACCTCCGAAAACAAGAATCAGTTCCGGTTTGCCGAGATTGAACATACGGCTGATGAAAGAACGGTCGCTGTAGTCTTCCTTGCGGTATCCTGTACAGCAGATGGTTGCTCCAGAGTAAGAATTATTTACATCCAAAGCATATCCGCTCTGCGACTCGAAGATTTTCCACCACGTCTGTTCTGACGATTTCACATCATTGCTGCGTCCTGCCGTGCATCCGTTAAAATACCAGCAAGCATTGCTTGAAGGACTTATCAAGCCCTCGAAAGTTGAATACGAATCTCCCAGCACTGAAAATTTCTTGCTCTGTGCATAAGCAACATTTACTGCAGCACCGCATAAGAGAAATACCACGGCAAGCATACAGCATTTTATACTACTCTTCATCATCAGATATTTTTCATTAATATTTGTTTCTATAATATTTGAAGCTTCAACGTCTTCAGTTTCCTGTTGCATAAACTATAAAGACAACAGGAAACTTTCTCCTTTGTTCATAAACAGATCATGTCCTTCCGAATTAAGATGTGCAGTGTCGGATGGAGCCTGGAAATATTTCTTACGGAAATTCTCATTCCTTACATATATACCGCTTTTTGCCGACGCATCGAAAATCGGAATAGAATAATGCGCACAAATCTGCTTCATTGCCTCTATAACCTTGTCGAATCCAGGACGTCCAACATTCCATGGAGTCACAAATGCCAGTTTTGCCGAAGGGTATTTTTCAATCAGCCTCTCGCACAGTTCTGACATCCTCGTCTTGAACACCTTCAGCGAATCAGCACTATTTCCAACCATTCCGGCATCATTATGACCAGCTATGACAAGTACATAATCGGCCGAATCTGTCATTTCCCTATATCTTTCCCACAAAGGCTTGCCGAATCCGTCCTTGGTTCTGTCAAAAGCTATGCAGCATCCGTTGCGTCCATAATTATTGTACTTCATTCCGTACTTCTCGGCAACCTTGTAATGCCATGCCTCACTGACAGGACGACGATGATTACGCACATAACTGTCGCCGATAACATTTATTGTTTTGCCGTACAAAGGTGCGCATTCTACACAACACTGCTTCTCCTGGGCACACGAAGCCAGCGGAAGAAAAAGAAAAAACAGAGATGCGATTTTGGATTTCATATAATGTTTCATGTTTAGATCGTTAACCACAAAATTAAGCATTTCATTCTGTACGAATAAAAAAAACGACAAAAATTTATTTTTAATAAGTATATGCTTTTATATAAAGTTCAAATCGGATAATTTTGCAGTACTTGAAAAACATCATGTAACTTAACAACAAACAACCAATGAAAAAACATTTATCTCCTCTATTGGCAACGGCATCATTAATGCTGTTCACAAACGCAAGCGCACAAAACCCATCTGACAAATCATCGATGTGCGACACGACAGACTTGAAATATAAGATTTCGAAAGCTGTATGCCATCAGTTCAATGCCGTGAGAAACAACATTCATCTTCCGGCTGAGGTTGAAGGAAAAATCATAAAATGGAATTTCACTTCATCCGAAAAGGACATGAACGAATACGTCACACTCATCGGAAACGAAATGTTGGTGAAGAAACTGCCTAAGAAAAACAGTATCCACGCGGGCTCCATTACTGCAGAAACAGACGGTGGCACATACACATACGACGTGACACTCGCCAAAGACGACAACATGTACGGCTATCTATACTGCCACATGGCAATGGATAAGGAAGAAACTCTTTATGCTATAGGAAAAAAAGAAGACGAAGGTGCAGTATTTCATAATCTGCTTAACAACCAACCGGTTTACCGCGCACAGGATGTAGCAAAAATAGAAGGAGGAGTGCGCGATGCATTTATCTATCGTGCTCCCGACAACAACGGATATGTCATGGTGACTACCGACATGAGCAACCACAAGAGCAGAACATGGTTCAACCACGGCATCGACCTTCTGAAATCCAATGACCTTGTGCACTGGACTTCAGTGTCGTTCGACTTCAGAAAAGGAAGCGAAATATTCTCAGATCCACAAAGCCCCGATGTATTAAAAGACTACACAAAAATCAACAGAGTATGGGCACCGCAGGTTATATGGGATAAGGAATATAACAACGGTCAAGGAGGATATTTCATCTATTACTCTATGCTGAGTACAAACGAAGGCGACAATTACGACAAAATATATTATTCATATTCCGACAAATCATTCACACAACTTACAAAACCAAAACTTCTTTATGATGCTGGACGTGCTGTAATCGACTGCGACATCACGTGGAACGACTGCGACAGCGTATACAACGTACTTTTCAAACGAGAAGGAGCATCAGGATTTGAAAGAGGCATATACAAAGCCACTTTCGACAAACTTGGCGACCAAGACTGGAATGTAAGGCTCCACATAACCAACGAAGGAAAAGAAAATGTGGAAGGACCTAGCGCTTTCCGCAAAATCAATTCAAACACATGGGTAATTGGATACATAAGATATTCCGGAGGAAAAAGCTACAGAATATGCACAGCCGATGCTTCCATGGAAAACGTAAGCAAGTCTGTGGAAATCCGCGATGCCAACCTGAAACCCCAGCACGGTTCATTCATGACTCTGACAGAAGATGAATACAATATGCTCGAAGCATGGTCGGAACTCACGCTCAAGGTTCAGGAACTCGAAAAATCCTCTCTCTCGGAAACAGACAGAGAAAAAACGGCAAAAGCCAAAGAAGCATTACAAAAGCAATACAAGAAAAACCCTGTCAAAAAACTTCTGAAATTGTACAGAAAACACATCAAAGCTCTTGAAAATAACTGATAAATTCCAACTGTAATTGATAAAAAAGGACCTTGCGTGCTCACGTATCGATAAAAGAGCAACGCAAGGTCCTTTTTCTAGTATTGCGACTATAAAAGCTTCAGATTCAAAAAAAACATCACAGAAAACCAAATTAAACGAAACATTCTTTTTTCACAAAATACATCAGACTTCAATTCTACATTACTGATAAAACCGATTTCCTACATGTAGATGCAACAGCACAAAAAAGGCATGCACCCAAGTCATAAAGAACTATATCGGTGCATGCCTTTTGTTTCATGTTAGAACTTGAAGCCTAACGTACACATGAACTGGCTTCTATTGTTGCTAATTTCCGTAGGCTTAAGATTTACTTCATCGAAAGCGTAGAAATCACCTTTCTGAGCTGAATACTGATAAGCAAAGTCTATATAACCAACTTTATATCTATATCCGAATCCGAAAGTGATTCTGTTTATAGCCTTCCAATTGGTAAAATCAGTTTCGGTGAACGGGCTGTCAGCTGCTATAATTCTGTAGCTGTCGCTCTTCATCGGAGCAGAAACATAATTGTATCCAAGTCTCACACTGAAAGCATCTATCGGCTTATACTCCATACCGATTTTGAAAGTGCTCACTCCTTGCAGGAAACGTTTCGTATTATCATTGATCTGTCTGAAATAAGCATCCTCATAACCGTCATCAGTTGTATACTTGCTTGTCGAATAGTCAGAATACTCATACTCAGCACCGATTGCAAAATTAGTTCCAATAGTATGTCCAACGCTTAGACCGAATACCCATGGGGTACGATATGAATAATCAAAAACACCGCCATCGCCAGAGGATATATAATTGCCATTCGAACTCAGATATGCTCCGTTCTGATCACGCAAAGAATACCAAATAGGAGTATGTATGTTGATACCGAATCTGAAAGGCGAATCTGCAATAGGACGGCAGATAAAACCGAACTTCACATCTATACCGTCGCCGGTAGTCTGATACCAGTTGCTCAACGAATAATAGTTACCGTCTGTTCCTATCTCTCCATACAGCGACTCACGATTATAGTCGATATTGTAAACGCCCAAAGCCAAACCGAAGAAGAACTGATCGGAAATATTCATTGAGATGTTGAAGTCGCACTGAATGTTGCTTCCATAAGTTGCACGCCTGTATTCAGCCTGTTCAGCACCGACACCATAGTATCCTGATTCATCTTCGTTAATTATACCTCCATGAACAAGATTGCCGTCTTCGTCGAACATCGGTGCAGACATATCAGCCAGTAATCCCCAACTCTCGAAATTACCATCATAACATGTATTAGCAAGATTTGCAATCTGATTTGTCTGCGAGAACACACCGTTTAGATTGTCCACACTGCAATTCAGATTCGAGAAATAATTAGCTCTTTTGGTGTAATTCACACCATAGTTAATATATTTCAAACCCTTCTGTCCCTCAGTTGCAACACGCGATGAAATTATAAGACCGATATTATCGATAGATGGACGTACAGAATGCTTTCCCAAAACTCCATCATCGGCCCATAAGAGTCCCAAGGAGATCATAGCCTCATTCGACCTGAACAAACCTGTTCCTGCAGGATTGGTGGACATAACAGAAATATCTCCGCCTAAAGCGCCAAGCGCACCTCCCATACCGACATATCTTGCCGTTCCATTAAGATCAGACGAAGCAAAACGTGCAGCGTCATACGAATCTTGAGCAAATGCACCATACGTCATGAATGCATGAAGCAAAAGTGCCGTTGACAAATATCTTTTCATAGATAACAATCGATTAAATGAATAATACCGTTAATACGACTCATAACACTAGAAGATAGTGAATCAGCACCTATCATCTGCGACCGCTTCTTACACCGCCGCCACCGCGTGATCCACCTCCGAAGCCACCACCTCCGAATCCACCGGACCTTGAAGGAGAAGAGAAGCTTCCGGAAGACCTAGTACTGCTTGGTCTGCTGTATGTAGATGAGCTCCTAGTACTCTGACTGCTCGAACGGTTGAACGATGAAGTCTGGCGAGTACGGTTCTGCGAACTGGTATTTGTACCTGTACTCTGACCTCGGGTGTATGTACGTCTTCTAGTTGTAGTTGTCTGTCCGTTGCCGCTTGTATTGGTTACACGGCTTCCGCTTGTGTAACCACCTCGGTTGTAAGTAGAATTCGTTCTGTCATACACATTAGTTCTGTTTAGAGCATTTGTCCTATTGAAAGCATTTGTTCTGCTCGTCTGGACCATATCACCGGTTCTGATTCTGCTACCTCTTCCATATCCATTTACAAACGTACCTCTATTGGCGTTGTAACGTACAGGATGCGGATTATGCCAGCAAGGACCGCAGCCCCATCCTACCCAATGATGCGGATGGTACCATCCCCAGAACGGACCATACCATGAACCCCAAGGACGCCATCCCCAACCGAACGACCATCCCCAGCTCCAATAATACGGATCATAATAGAAGAATGGATCAGCATAGATGTAATCGAAGGCTCCATAGCCATAAACAAGATCCCAATAGTAAGGACTGCTCACATAGACACCTACGTGAGGACTGTAGAAACGAAGAATCTGACGAGAATATTGGTAATCGTTCTCATCATCATAAATATTCGACTCTACAGCTTCTATGGTGTCAGGTTCAACATCATCTCCACTGTACATGTACCTTCTGTTATATTCGTCTTCATCCCTGCTGGACGTGTTGTATACTTCAACATCGGCGTTTCCCTTGAATATCAATTCCGGTTCACGTGCCTTTGTCTTATTTTCAACCTTAACTTCAGTTTTCTGCTCCTTACTTTTTTCAGGAAAGAAATAAAGATCGTCCTGCGCTATGATGCTCAGCTGAGTAAAAGCCAGCATTGCCGAAAAAATTACTAACCGTTTCATATCGCTCCTAAAATTTAATCAAGTAACAGATCTTTCTTATCATAATCACTCTCTAATGCAAATTCGGGCACAAAATTATACAAATATATTCATGCACCTACTCTTGCACATTACAAATATACAAAATTACAGCACTTTCAAGCTCGGATTTCCCCTACACCGGAATAGGGTAATCCCTATTAAAAGCCAAAGCGTCAGACCGCCGATGCAGTCTGACGCTATGCCTATTCTAGAAAACTATCATTTCTCAAACACGCCGATGTCTCCGGAAGCGGAAACCGCAGCAGCGTCGACATCCATCACGCGACAGTCTTCATTGTTGTAGAATACAACTGAAGCCTTGCCAAGCGCGTCTGTCTTCACATTGGGATTCCAGTACAGCGTACGTCTGTAATCATGCTCATCAGGAAGAACCATTCCCTCATATTCAGGCGAATAGAACTCAAGCGGTTTTGAGAATCCCTGCACAAGAGTCTTTCTTACACCTTTCTTATCCGGTGAGCGCTTCCAATCAGTATATACAAACACAAGAACCGTATTGTTGATTTCCTGCGTAGCTACATTACCGGAAGAAGCAGTATTGTTATCAGTATTCGATTCACCAGACAATGAAGAATTTGCATCACCTGACGATGAAGGATTTGAAGCAGCTGCAGATTCGTTCAATCCGCGTGCATCATAACTTCCTTCTATGGAATCGCGCGAAGAATTCATGAAACGTTGCGCCACACCGTAAGTGTCAGAAATAAGTATTGCCTCTATATCATTTGCCGTAATATCCTCAATATCTACGACTGTGCGCTCCTTATTGTCAATAATGAATCTGACAGGACGTCCCCTGTAAGTAGCCCTATGTCTTATTCGTCCATTTCCGTCTTCAACCATTTCTGTAGAGAAATGCTTGTTCTGGCGCTCGAGATAATCGAATACGGATTCAAGGTAATATTCACCGGTATCGTCCATCCTGGTCCTTTCCTCCTCAAGATCGTATACAACGTTGGCAATTGAAATATTGCGTCCTTTCATCCATCTCTTTTCAGCATTGACGGTCACTGACGGCAACAACTTTTCATATCCTCTGTAGACATAATTGTCATTATCTGTTCCTCCGTCAGCTGCTCCTTCTTCACCCGGAACAGTTTTTTTCTCGGGTTGTATCATCCATGTGTCCAATGGCTGGTATCTGCGTGCATCAGGCGAGAACTGTCTGTCAAGATGAACATTCATCTCCTTCATCTTTCCATCTTCGCGGGTAGTGATATTCATTTTCCACGTACCATAAAAATCTTCCGACTGGAAAGCAAAATCTCCAAGACTGTCCGTAACTGCATGTCCATTCTTGTGTGCGCCCGACTTTTCGTCATAAAGAACCACACCCACATCAATACCTTCTTTGATCTTTTTTCGGAATGTAGAAAGCAGTTTGCCCTTAATGACCAATCCTTCTTCAATATAATGTTCCACCTTGAAATCCGAAGGACGTATCATCTGTTCCCAAGAATAACGGCACCAGCCTTGAGTAAGCATAAGCTGATCAAGAGCTATATTGTGCGCCATATCGTCAGACTCGAAATAATAATCGACATCCTCTATGAATCCTTTCAATTCTGAACTGAGAAGCAGATTTGCCAAAGCATTGCCGGTGTCCGAACCTGGAGTGTTCTTCGATGCATCCCTCACAGACAATGAGAAAGTTGTCTGCACCGGTTTTCCACCAGTATCAGACAAAGAGAAATCCATACTTATCTTCTCGAAAGGCTTGTATGTCTCCTTGTCCTGCTTCTGAACAAACTGAAGCGTGGAAGCCGGACGCTTGAACACCATTCTGCGACAGATTGCCTTACCCTCACGGTTGAAGAGTATTATCTGGTTCACTCCGTCGCGCAATGCAGCTTTGTCTATCGAAAGCATATACAATCCGTCGGCATTGAAAGCAACTTTTTCAAACGCATATACCGTACCGCCGTTTGATATTGCCAGCGCCACCGGTTCATCAACGACTCCTGCACTACGCTGTACGCTCACCACTGCCTTCTCGCCCCTGAGCATGTTTGCAGAAAGAACATATCCTTCCTTCTCCACCTCCGGAAGTTCAAACTCATATTCCTTGTCTCCGACTGTGAGTCGGGCTACATATTTATCATCTGAAGGCAAGAAAGAGAAAGTACCTATTCCACCGTGCATCACCTTAAATGTTGTAACAACCTCATCCGTTTTCTTATTGTACACACGTCCTTCAGCATTTTCGCCAGCTCCATCTGAATTGAACACCTTGAAAGCCACCTGAGACTGAAGACCGCGCACCAGATAACCACCTTCCGGATAAAAGGTCATATTCATTTTCTTTAGTGATTCAGCCTTAGGACGCATCATCGGTCTGGATATACTCTGAGGCTGCAGGCTCATCTTAGGATCAGAAAAGTCTGCTACGGTCTTAGGCTGGTCGAATATAGGGAACACCCTGCTGAAAACGGCATCTTCGCCCCAGTTGAGCATCATTCGCGTATAAGCTCTCACCTCGTAGTAACCAGCAGTCATCACGCGCGACAGCGCAAACTGTCCGTCAGCCTGTCCGTCAACAATCTTCAGCTTATTGCTCTGAACAATTTGTCCCTCCGGAGTTAGAAGTTCAACATACAGTACACCGCTCATTTTTGTCGGAGTGTTATCTGTACCGCTCACCACATAGGCTTTGAACCACATTGTTTCACCGATGAAGTATCCGGTGTTGTCGAAATGCAGATACACTTTCTCCTGCGGGTAGAGATAATTGAAGGCATTTACATTTTTCACAAACCCGAGAAGTTCGGCATCAGCGTTAGACACGTTGCCGTCTGTCTGTGCATAGGTGCTGAAAAAACTCGCAAGTCCTATGCAGAAGGCACTGAATCTATAATGATATTTCATAATACAATTGCCATAAATGTTTTTCAGATACACGAATATATGGTACAAAACGTTAAAATTCAAGCCGACTTGGCAAGGCCGGCAATTCAAATGCAGATATATAACATAAATTAACCATACAAGCAACTATTCACCTGCAAATTCGGACACATTGAAATTGTTTGCAACGGCCAGTCTGGCACAATTCTGCAACAATCGCCTATTGGTGTTGTTCACTTGCCCCTTCGAACCGTTCTTTCCAATGATTGAGAGGTCATCGCGTATGCTCCGCGAATAGCAAGGACCTATCACCGATTCGAAAAATGTGCAAGCAAGCAGATAACGTCCCATAGTCAGATCAATATGCTGGTTGTCACGCGTAAACTCATTGTCTGTTGCGAGAGCCTTGACCCTGCGCGCATTCTGCACAGCAGTACCGCAAGGAATTATTATGTCTATACCGGAACGGGCTTTCATCTCCTTCACCGCATTGCAAATGCTTCTGTACATATTTGCCTGATCCTTATATCGGCCTATGTTCTTGTGCTTTGAAGAATACGCCCAAGTTTCGTTGAATGCATACGTTGTCCTAGGACTAATTGTCAGAATGCTGTATGCCTGGATAAGTTTGGACAAATACGGTTCATAAGAAGAATAGTTTCCCGATTCAAGGGAATACTGCTGGAAAACCACCACATCATAAGGAAAACGCCTCATGGCTTCGCGAAGACTGATAGCCTTCTCAAGCTTCTTCGAACCGTCTCTGTTGTACCTGTACAACTCGTATACCTTTTCATTCGATTTAAGATTTTCATAATGCTGTTTGAGCGAACATCCGGGACGGTACAGTACATATATATCCACCATGCTCATGCCCAAAGAATTCAGTATCGAAGGCATCGCCTCATTTGTATCTATTGAAAATGAATTGCCTATGAAGAGAACGTCAAGTCTTACCGGCATATACGGCAACGGCTTGTTGTAAAGATAACCTACAGACGAAGAAGATGATGAAGAACCGCCTTGCGCCGTCTGCGCCGAACAACATACAACAGAAAAGAAAAAGACCGATAATACAATAAAATAATTTTTCATCATTGCAGTATATTTATAAATCCTATATCATTCGCCAAAGACACGTCTTGCACCCTTGTAACGGCGCACATAGTAAGGCTGACCGACAAAATCGTCAACCCTTATGCCGCCCTTAGGACTGGCGTGAATGAATCTGAAATCTTTGTTCTTGCTGTCAACCGAAACAACCATGCCCACATGCCCTATTCTACTCGATGCGGCGCTGCCGCTGAAAAAGACGAGATCACCTACCTTCAGGTTTCTCCTGTCAACAGATTTTCCCTGTGTAAACTGGTCGCGCGAAGAGCGTTTGAGCGATATGCCGACTTTAGAAAATACATAACTGGTAAATCCTGAACAATCAAAAGAATTGGGTCCGCTGGCACCTGCTCTGTATCGGGCACCCAATCTCGACTCTGCCACATCTACAAGCTTTCTCGCCAGCTCAAGCATCCTTACATTTTCCTTAAGGACAACATCACCATTCTCATCAATTATCAGCTTCGAGTCAGGAAAATCTATCTGCGTCATTCTTCTTATGCCGTCTACCATTTTTCGGTAACGTTCAATTACAAGCCCCTTCGACGCAACATGCTCTACACCGAGAATCTTTCCGCTGCAGAAACTTCCGTCATCATAAAGCTCAACTTCAACCAAAGGAGAATAATCGTAATGTGCATCTTCAAAATATCTGAATGGAGCACAATAATTGCCAATTCCGTACATTATTATCCTGCTTTTGTAAAGCTCCATAGTCTGAGGGAGGTCTGCACCATGAAAATATACAACGTCAGCACCATGGTCCACATAGAAATGGGCAGTCTTCTTCAATGCTTCACGCCCCTCATGCCCCATCTTGCTTCCGCCCCTGGCATACAAACCTCCAAATTGCGGATCATCAGCGGAAACACCTACCACGATAACATCGCAGCTGGAACGCAGATTTTTCAAAACCCTGCGAACCTTTACCGAATCGGTCATTGAAAGAGTATGGCGCGAACTTCCGAACGAAGCAAACCCGAAAACAACACCGTTTCTCGAAAACACAGTGTATTCGCAAATATTCCTCACACCTGCACAGCTTATATTGTTCTTGCTGAGCAGATCGAGAGTGCCTTTGATCCCATCCATACCATTGTCTCTGACATGTCTGCCAGAAAGGCCGAATGCCGAAAAGCCAAGATCAGACAAGAAAGACGACACATCGCTTCCTCCATAAACACGCAAACTGTGCTTGAGCTGTTCGTGCACCTTCCCCGACAATGTCCCGTCCAAAGAAGCAAAAGACGCATCGGCATGCTTGATGGAATTCTGAACTATGGTAAAAAATGGATCTACGCCAGAATAGCGGAGTGCATCTTTGGCATTGAATGTCGACAAATCAATATCACCGGCACAGACAACTCTGATTCTTTCTTTGGAAGAACCGCAAAGAACAGAGGCCGAAAAAATAATGCAAATTATGTATCTTAAAAACTTCACTGTAGTATTCGATAAAACATATTCCTAACTTAAACCAATAGACAAGATAAATCTTGCCTATAATCTGAATCACAAGTAAATTACGGATGGAGATACTGTCCTTTATTATCAGTAAACCTGCCATAACGTACAGCATGTACCGGACACGAGTGGTAGCACAAATAACAGCTGACACATGTATCGCCCCATTCAGGACGTTTTTCGTCATTCAATCTGATATTGTCCATCGGACATACTTCGGCACATTTCCCGCACGAAATACAGCAATCTGCACTGTGGAAAGGTTTGGTTCCCATCAGAAACTTATTGAAGAAACCTCCTAAAACTTTAGTCTTCAACCAAGGGAATGGACCAGGAAGACAGTCAAACTCCCCTTCTCCGCCCCGCCCTATGTAGTCGGCTATATATGAAATTCTGTCTTCAGCTTCAGCCAGTTTCTTGGCTTCTTTTTCAGGGGTATCGACATCGAAGCCCGGCAAAGCAACATACGATTCCGGCATCTTTACAGCAAAACCGCAACTGCACTTCCATCCTCTCTTCTCTACCGACTTAACGAACATACGACACATCTGTCCCGTATCGTCGCCGCATGTAGAAACGAAATACAGATATTTTACATTGCTTATATCTAACTTGCCAATAAAATCCAGAATAAAACCGGGCACGCCCCATGCATACACTGGGAAAACGAAGCCTAGTTTCTCTCCGTCTTCCAATCTGTACTTATCATCGTGTTTCATGGCCTCCGGAATGAAAACCGCCTTGTCAGAAAATCTATCAGCAAGAACTTCAGCGGCCCACCTGGAGTTACCGGTACCAGAAAAATAAAAAATCATAGCTCTTGAATTTTTATACCATCAAATCCATTTCTTTCGTCTGAAATAGAACCAGCATACACCTGTAGTAAATACAGACGCTACTATTGCCGACGGAAAGCCCCACCATTTTGTCTCAAGTCCGTTGGTTACGTTCATTCCTAAGAAACTAGACAGGAGTGTAGGCACCATGATTATGATGTTTAGTGATGTCAATACCCTCATGACGTTGTTCATGTTGTTGTTGATGATATTGGCATACGTGTCCATCGTGGAATTCAAGATATTGATGTATATTGCTGTAGTTTCTCTCGCCTGGCTCATCTCGATGTTGACATCCTCGATAAGTTCTGCATCAAGTTCATCTACAGGAAGTCTGAACTTGATTTTCGAAAGGAGCGTTTCGTTGCCTCTAATTGAAGTGGCAAAATAAGTCAAACTGTCTTGCAGGCGTGAAAGTCCCACAAGATCCTTGTTGTCTATCTGACGGTCAAGGTTGCGCTTCGCAATCTCAATCATCGAATTAACCCTCTTAAGATACTTCAGATACCATACAGCCGAAGAAAGAAACAATCTGAAAACGAGGTCTGAAGCATCAGAAAATCCCATGTTGCGTTTTTTCTGATGGCTTATAAAATCCTCCATCATCATTGCTTCATAATGGCATACAGTAATTATCGTGTCATTCTTGATGATTATACCCAAAGGAATAGTGGTATAAGGTGTGCGCGAAACAGTGTTCTTGAAATAAGGAACACGAATGATGATCATAAGCCAGCCATCATCGTAGTCATATCTGGCCCTCTCATCAGCATCGGCTATGTCGGAAAGGAAATATATAGGAAAATTAAGCTTTTCCTCAAGAAACTTCACGTCGTCCTCGACCGGACAAGTAATCTGAGTCCAGCATCCAGACTGCCATTCAGACATACTTTCCAAACCATCTTTGGTATTCCAGAAAGCTCGCATACTCTATAAGGCTTTACAGTTAAACATTATGATGCAAAGGCCCCATAGCGTACAAGAGTCCTTACATCCGTTACCTAAATTCCGCGTGATAATCGTCCATTTCAGCTTTTAGTTGATTATAGTTGCAAAGATACAAAAAAACGCAAAAACTGCAACACACCTTGCTAGCATATCTCAAAATAAAGTAAACCATGCATAAAACGTCGCAGCAAGATGCAAGTACTCCGAAAAATATTAGTGCCTAAATGCGGAACGTGACTACTGTTCCGTCGGCCACCCGCCTCATTGCTGGAACCTCACCATCCACAAGCCCAAGTTCATATACATCAACTCCTGTTTCGCTGTCCAGGAAATCCGAATCTATACCAAGCGTCAGATGATCATACTCCACAACTCGTCGGCCCGGATACAAAGTCTGCAGTTTCTCCAGTGCCGCTATGAAATAAGGATGTACATCGTCATAAGCAGCACTGCAATCAAACCTTCTGAATTCCAACAAATCTTCCATATAGTATACTAAAAACAAATACAAAAAATCCCATGCAGGGAGAACAGGTCTTTCACTGCATGGGAATATCAGATTATTATTCAATCTCAATTTTTATTCTTCAGGAGAGAACTGGTCCTTTCCAACAGAGCAGAGAGGACATTCGAAATCTTCTGGAAGATCTTCAAATGCAGTTCCAGGAGCTATACCTGCTTCAGGAACACCTACTTCTGGGTCATAAACCCAACCGCAAACATCACATACGTACTTTTTCATTTTCTCTAAAATTTTAAAGTTTAATATATTCAGAAATCAATTTAGACTAAATCACCAGTATAAAATGGCTTATCAATAATTTTCAGCCTTTATCTGGAAATAGCTCTGTGGGTGTGCGCATACAGGGCATACATTTGGAGCTTCCTTGCCAACTACGATATGACCGCAGTTTGAGCACTGCCAGATGCAGTCGCCGTCTCTTGAGAACACAATCTTGTCCTTTACATTCTGCAAAAGCTTTCTGTATCTTTCCTCATGTTCTTTCTCGATTGCGGCAACTCCTTCAAAGAGTTCAGCGATTTCTATAAATCCCTCTTCGCGTGCCTCTTTAGCCATACGTGGATACATGTCTGTCCACTCACCCATTTCGCCAAGGGCAGCATTCAAAAGATTCTCCTCAGTATCCTTGATGGCACCTCCCTCGAGAAGCTTGAACCAGATCTTGGCATGCTCCTTCTCATTGTTGGCTGTCTCCTCGAAAAGCTGTGCAATCTGGACATAACCATCCTTCTTTGCCTTGCTTGCGAAATAAGTGTACTTGTTACGAGCCATTGACTCACCTGCAAAAGCCTCTTTCAGATTGGCTTCTGTCTTCGAACCTTTCAAATCCATACCATTTTCTTTTTTAAAAGTTAATAATGCTTTTATACTTTAAAGATATAATTTCAATACTGCTCGTCCTTGTTAGGGAAGTCGCAATTCTTGACATCTTCAATATAATGGCCTATAGCATCAGTCATGATTGTATGCAGGTCGGCATATCGTCTCAGGAACTTAGGACTGAACCCCTTCGTCATTCCCAACATGTCGGCAACAACGAGAACCTGTCCGTCGCATGCACCTCCGGCACCTATACCGATTACAGGAATAGTCAGTTCCTTTGTAACCCTTTCTGCCAGCGATGCAGGAATCTTCTCCAGAACAAGAGCAAAACATCCGGCATCTTCAAGCGCATGTGCATCGCTTATGAGCTTCTCTGCTTCTGCCTCTTCGCGGGCTCTGACTGTATATGTTCCGAACTTGTTGATGCTCTGAGGTGTAAGTCCCAGGTGTCCCATGATAGGTATTCCTGCTGCAAGTATAGACTTCACCGTGTCTATGATTTCCACTCCGCCCTCAAGCTTGAGTGCATCGCAGTGGCTCTCTTTCATGATGCGTATAGCGTTTGTCACACCTTCTGTGGCATTGACCTGATATGTTCCGAACGGCATGTCGCAGACAACCAGAGCTCTCTTGGCGGCTCTCACCACAGCCTTTGCGTGATAAATCATCTGGTCGAGGGTTATAGGCAACGTCGTTACGTTTCCAGCCATCACATTCGATGCCGAATCTCCTACGAGAATCACATCCATACCGGCTCCGTCAACAATCTGTGCAGTTGTGTAGTCGTATGAAGTCAGCATTGCAATTTTCTTATTCTCCTGCTTCATCTGAATCAGACGGTGAGTAGTCACCTTTCTCTGATCTTCTACTAAATATCCAGCCATTTCAATTGTTTTTTCTTATTTGCATCTCAAGATGCCCACCGGCATCTGCAAAGAGAACACAAATGTATTCAGTACAAATATATAACAAATAAACTTTACAAGGAAATATATTCCTAATTTTTTCTTCAAGAATTCATAAGTTCTTCCACACGAGCATATGAAAGCCCAGTGAAATCGTCGAAAACAACACTGCATTTGTCAGCTATTGCCTCACGCGGATTCGTTGTAGCAAGACCTACTGTGTACATTCCCGCGCCCATACCGGCCTGAAGTCCAGTGAAAGCATCCTCAAACACAACGCAGTTATCCTTATCTGCACCGAAAACCTCAGCACCCAGCAGATAACATGCCGGATCCGGCTTGGAAGCAGAAAACATCTCTGCCGTAAGAATCTTGTCGAACATGCCGAAAAGTTCAGGCAATACATGCTTCACGCAATCCATCTTTTTACTGTTGGAACTTGTTACGACAGCACATTTCACTCCGTTGCTGCGTATATCTGCAATAAACTCACGCACGCCAGGCACATAAGTATACTTCATCTCACGCTCCCACTCGTCAAGTCCCTCTGTCAGCTTGCGCTGTATTTCTTCATCGGGGAAATAACGTTCAAAAATCTGTTTCAGAGTCGTACCCTTTATCACATCCGCAAAACTTTCTATCTCCGGATGATACATCTTGCCGGCCTTGCTCCAGAACAGCGAATACTGGCTCTCCGTGTCTATCACCGTACCGTCAAGGTCGAACAGTGCAACTTCGAATCTTTTCATTTTTCTTGTCCTATATGATTATTCTTTTACCTCAAAAAACGTCACGTATGCCGAACACGCGCCTGCATACAGACAACTTTTCGACGGCAAAGATAATGCAATACTTGTTCAAAAAAGCACAATAGAGCAACAAAAAAAAACGGACAGACAACACCGCCTGTATCAAAAGCCGAAACATCCGATGCGTCTGTCCATTATATATATAAATATGTATTCTTCTATTTTTACTTCACCTCAACCTTTGCGGCCAGCGATTTGCACTTGTCGCGCAGAGCATTGAGATCAGCTCCAAGTTTGTCGTAGCATACAACAACACCCATACGACGTCCAACATGAGCTACAGGCTTGCCGAAGATACGCAGATATGTATTCTCTGCTGCGCAAACATCTTCCATGCCTTCATATAGCGGACGCTCTTCTTTCTCAATACCTGACAGTATTACTGCACTGGCACCTATTTTCTCCTGAGTGATTGAAGGAATAGGAAGTCCGAGCACAGCACGGCAGTGAAGCTCAAACTCGCTCAGATTCTGTGTACCTGCCAATGTAACCATACCGGTATCATGCGGACGCGGACTCAACTCAGAGAAATATACACCGTCCTTATCACTGAGGAAGAACTCAACTCCCCATATTCCCGCACCGGTAAGTGCTGCAGTGACCTTAGCGGCCATTTCCTGAGCCACCTTCAGCTGATCAGGCTTTATTGGTGCCGGCTGGAAACTCTCGCGGTAATCGCCGCCCTTCTGAACATGACCTATCGGCTGGCAGAAAAGTGTAGGACCGTTTTTCTGAGTAACTGTAAGAAGTGTTATCTCAGAATCGAACTTGATGAACTGTTCTACGATAACCTCCTTTATATCTCCACGTGCACCTCGTGCAGCGCAGTCCCAAGCCTTTTCAAGTTCGTCAGGCGAATCAACCTTGCTCTGTCCGTGTCCTGAAGAAGACATGAGAGGCTTCACGATGAACGGATAACCTATTTCCGAAGCGGCCTTCTTGAATTCTTCAAACGTGCTGGCATATCTGTAGTCTGCAGTCTTTAGCCCCAGTTCTGTATGTGCCAGCTCGCGTATGGCCTTGCGGTTCATGGTGAAATTCACGGCACGTGCACTCGGAACAACCTGTATGCCCATCTTCTCGCAGTCATACAATTTCTCCGTACGTATCGCCTCGATTTCAGGAACTATGATGTCGGGATGATGGCGCTCAACGGCCGCCATCAGCGCGTCGCCGTCCAACATGTGGAAAACCTCGAACTCATCGGCAACCTGCATTGCCGGTGCTCCTGCGTATGAATCACACGCAATTACATACTGACCCTTCCTTTTGCACGCAATGACAAACTCCTTACCGAGTTCACCAGAGCCTAATAACATTATCTTCTTAAACACGTCGTATATATTTAAAAAAATTATACCTATCTTATCTTTCCGATACATGAGAGATACACAAGAACTGCAACCAAACACAACATAACTACAGTACATGGCATTCCTCATGCAATCATCAACAAAAATATAAAAATCTTTTCAATAATAGCCATCACCGCCCAAATTATTAAACAAGTTTATACTGCATGCCCCACTTTACCATGCAATATAAAAGTCCCCCACACATTCCAAACCAAGAACAAGCATATATAAAAAAGCCACGCCCTACTCTCACGAGAAAGACGTGGCACGATAGTGTGAAAATGCATTTATTGTGTAATTATGCATTATATTTTCTGCAATAGTAAGAAAAATATTTCAAACAAGCAAGCCTCAACCGGTATTTTGAATCTTTTCTGCAATCAACTACGGCAAAAACACTCTATCATAACAGAAAAACAGAATTACTAGATTTTGCTATCCGCAGTAACCATAACTGTCCCCCATACCGGCTTATCATGTTTTTTACCATAAGATAACAGTTTACATGAAGCAAAAAGCTATATTTGCAGAATTAATCATTTTCGGAAAAAAATTACCTTATGAAAAACAAATTTTTAACCATTCTAACCCTTGCCTTAGCATTAACAGTACAGGCCAATGCACAGGGCAGAAACGAAAAAATGCCTGACACATTCATAACCAACCCTCTCCTCCCCGGATATTATGCCGACCCATCGCTAGTGCAGCACGATGGCAAATACTATTTATATGTGACCATCGACCCTTGGGGAAACGATTATCTGGCATGCTGGGTAACTGATGATTTTGTCAACTGGGAATACAACAGCCTCAACTGGCCGACAAAGCAGGCATGTACCACAAGCCTTTCAAACGAGAACAAGGTGTGGGCACCGTCAGTCATCAAGAAGGACGGCAAATTCTATATGTACGTATCAGTGGGTTCCGAAATATGGTGCGGTGTAGCCGACAATCCTCTTGGACCATGGAAAAACATGCTCGGCAATAAACCGCTGGTAGGCTTCGACACAACAAAATATTGCCACATCATCGACTCAGAAGTATTCGTAGACGATGACGGCAAGACATACCTCTACTGGGGTTCAGGATGGGAATGGATAAACGGAAGATGCTTTGTTGCCCAGCTAGGCGATGACATGCACTCATTCAAGACCACTCCAAAAGAAGTAACTCCCGACAACTATTTCGAAGCGCCGTTCATGATAAAGAGAAATTCAAAATACTATCTCATGTACTCCGACGGAAAAACCATCGATGCAACCTACAAGGTCAGATATGCTACCGGCGATTCTCCTTTCGGCCCTTTCAAGGAAGCATCCAACAGCCCAATACTGCAGGCTGACACTGCTATCAACGTATTCGGCCCGGGCCATCATACTGTTGCAAACATCAACGGACAGGCATACATCTTATACCACAAGCACAGATTGCCATACAAGGAAGGAACAGCCATGCGACAGCTCTGCATCGACTCTCTGAATTTCAATGCAAACGGAGAAATAGAAAAAGTCACTCCTACAAACGGTATATGCAACCCGCTGAAAAAAGCATCTCATGCAGACAGATCAGACATAGTAGAAATAAACACCAGCTCTGCAATGGGTGAGTTCTTCACAAAAGAAAAGATGCTCGACAACAGCATGCAGACAATATGGTATCCAAACTCATCCGACAATACTCCTTGGGTAACAGTAAAGACAAAGCCTGGAAAATACAGACAGCTGATTGTGATTCCGGAATTCGCTTGGGAGAAATACAACGTAACATGCGAGACATCCGAAGACGGCAAATCTTGGAAGACCGTTTTCGAAAACAAGAAAATGCAGGGCTCACCTTGGAAGATAGAGCTTCCAGCAGGAAAAAACAGCAAACAGATACGCCTAAAGACCGATTCACCTAAATTCGGAATATGGGAACTCTATCTGTTAAAATAAAGATGCGTAAACAATGCATGTTGCAGCATCTGGAAATAGAAGCTGTCTACAACTGCCAGAGCACAAATAAAAAAGTCGCTGAAATTCAGCGACTTTTTTATTTGCTCCAAGTTTTAGGGGGAAACATTCGTGCTTGCTAGATGCAAATCGATTTTTACTTTTTCAGTTTTCCTAAAAACAAGATATTATTGTCATTCTCATTCAACGTCTGCATAAAGGATTTAATTTTACCCTTCTGGCCTTCCGGACAATCATCAGACGATAAAATTTCCTCCAATTCGTCCTTCAGCTGTGCAGGCTCCCAATTCTGATAGAAATAACCATCCTGACAAATCGGGTAACATCCCATGTTCCCCATAAAGTCATTGACAAACTCCACTTCGTATGCTATTGGAGATTCCTTATTTACGATAATATTCCGTTTGCCGGCAATTGTTACAAAATAGTCATGAGGCCACTCATTGAAGATAAAGAACGAATCTCCCTTCTTTTCCGGATCCATTGTTATAGTGAAAGCCGCCTGGATTTTGTTGGTCTTGCTGTCGTAATGGTAAAGCGTATCAGCATAAGACATCATGAAAGGGAAATCATCCGCATTGCGATATGACCATATTTCGTCATTGAAACCTTTTCGTTTACCGTCCTTGCCGGTCATCGCAGAAGCAATCTCATCCACATACACATACTGTACACTGTCCGGATTCTGAAGCTGTATGTTTGCTCCCGTAAACGAATCTCCTCTATCTTTAAAACAAAGATGCACCAGAGACAAAACCGACGCATCCTGCGACAAGAACATGCGTCCTTTATTGATAACCTCATCCAATTCAATTTTATCAACAAATTTTCCAGTCAAGTCATAGCAAAGGATATCAGCAGTACCTGAAATATTCATCACATAGATGCGTTCAGCCTTTTCATTGATCAGAACGTCATATACCGCTCTATATTCGCCGGGGCCCTGTCCTATATTTCCAACATTTCCTATATATTTGCCAGACTTTTCAAACAGTTTTACCGGTGCACCACTCTGTCTGACGCATATATAGTTGTCAGAAAAAAACATCCAATTATACTTGAAAAAAGCTTCATCCTTGTTTTCAAAACGTATCACCTGAAAATCCTCTACAAAATCACTTAAATTGACAGTCTTCTTTTCTGTCACCTTCTCTTCATCCAACACTACAATCGAATTATTATCCAGTTTCACCGTCGTCACGTTTTGAACCGGAGAATTACAAGCCCCCAAAAGGAGACCTCCCATTAAAAAACCAAATATTTGCCTCATATTAGAAATAATTTAAAGTTTGTATGTTAAATATCGTCGTCAATCATTTTCTCTTCAATCCCTTTCTGACTGTCCCAGAAACGCTCAATACCGGCAGGTAAATGAATATTCCCACCATCGACATCACGAGTCCGCCAATCGTTCCTGCAGCAAGAGGGAACCAGAACGGAGTCTTCTCTCCTATCAAAAACGGCACAAAACCGAGGATGGTAGACATAACCGTCAGGAATATAGGGACAACCTTTACATTCCACGCCTTGGTGTAGGCACGCAATGGAGATAATCTTGGGAAATTCCTACGTATGGCGTTATACTCGTTGAGTATATATATACTTGCGTTTACCGTAATACCGCAGAGCAGCACGAATGACGCAAAACCACCCTGATCGAAGTTCAATTCGAAAAGATAGAACGTCAGGAACACGCCTATATACGATACAGGAATCACGAATATTATGGCAAGCGGCTGGCTCAGCGAATTGAAAAGTATAGCCGAGATGAAGAAAATTATGGAAATGACTATCAGCAGCAGGAAATACTGGCTGTTGTCGTCTTTGTCCCAATTCCAATAGCCGCTCTCGTTCTCCACCGTATACCCCATAGGCAGACGCTTCTTCATAGTTTCTATATCCCTCTCCAGAATCTTCCTTCCCTGTTCCGACGAACCGACATACTCATATTGCAGGCATAGACGATACTGCTGGTTCTCCTTGGCCACCTGTTTCGGTGCCTGTCCTTTCGCCAGCACGGCAAGGTCGGAAAGCTTGTACTGCTTGCCGTTCACGACAAACGGAACAGCCATAAAAGCCCACACGTCGTATTCGCCGCTCTGCTTGGACGATAGACGCATACATTCCAGACCGCCGCTGTAGATGATGCTTCCGGCCAATTGGTCGCGCATGAATACAGGACGCAGCGCGTCAAACAAGTCGTACGCCGTCAGATTTTCCTCCGCCATCTTGCGCTTGTCGAACTCCAGATAAAACTCCGTATAGTCGTCCTTCCACTGCGAGAATTCAGAATTTATGTCAACTTCCATTATACGGCGGTGAGCAAGCAGCAGTTTTTTCATCTCATCGGCCCGATGACACAGCTCGTCATAGTTGTAACCGCACATCTTCACACGGTAACTGCCGGCAGACTCCCGCACGTCATTGCTGAATGACTGATCCTCCAGCCCGTACACAGTCCAGCTGCCACCGCCGATGGTCAACGAACGGCTTATCACGTTTGTCTTCAATTCGTATGGAAATCCGGTATTACTGTATTCCTTTTTGAAATATATCCGGATGTTTGCCCTGCGTGCACTGTATATCGATGTCTGAAACTGGCGTATCTCCTTAAATTCGCTCAGATAGGTCTCCATCTTCTTCACAAGCACGTTCATCTGCTCCAGCGTACTGCCGTTCGGCAAAGTGGCATTGATTGACAGCACTACTTCTTCCTCATCACGGTTGAAGTAACTGCCGTCATACACATTTTCAGCAAAGAGGCGTAGCGAGCCTCCCAAGGCCTTGTCCACAATAGGTTTGATGTCTTCCTTATATGTGGAGTTGTCAAAAACCTTGTTGTACCATTCCGCCCACCAGCCTTTCGCCTCAGCATCCTCTATCTTCTCCGGAAGCATGAACACCGGAAGTCCGAAACCGAGCACCAGCAGAATGAAAGCTACAGCCCTGTAACGGCTGAGCAATACTATCATACCTCGATAGAAACGAGTAAAATACACTGTTCCCCGTTTCACCCATATTCTGGAATGGCGCGGCTTGCCCTCATCAAGACCAATTTTTTCAATCATTGGAGGAACGAAAAAGAGTGCCACCAGAAGCGAAATGGCCAGATTGACAATCACCACAGCAGCAAAATCCTGAAGGTTCAGTCGTATTTTCTCATCTAGGAAGAAGATTATGACCAATGCCCCGATTGTAGTCAGTGTCGCCGCCAGCACCGACATGAAGGCCTTCAGATCTCTCTTTCTCAGTATATGGTCGGTCATCACTATGATATTGTCAATCACCAGGTTCAGCGATATGGTGATTCCGGCAAGCGAATAGAGCTGTATTTCCAATCCCAGTGCATAGTACAGGATGGCGGCCACAGCAATATTGACAGTCAGTCCGGCAACAATCAGAAACAGATAACGCATATTGCGTGTGATGAGTGCCACGAAAAGCAGCAGTATCAGCACAGTAATTCCTGTACGGAAATAAATTGTATCCAGTTCCTTCGAAATATATTTGGTAGCATCATAACCCGCATGAATCTCATATCCTGGAGGCATTGCAGCCTCAGCTTCGGCAGTAACTTTCTTCACTTCTTCCGCCAGAGCAAGCTGATTTGCCGTTTCAGTGGCAGTAATGGAAAGGTATACCGAGTTGAGTCCGTTGATACGGAAATACGATGTAGGTTCCTGCTCCGTACGTGTAACCTTCACCAGACGGTCAAGCGGTATCATGCTTCCGTCTTTTGCCTTGACTGCAATCTCCGACGGTACAAAGCCTTCTTGACTGCCTTCCGTGACACGAACCAGACGAATCCATTCAGAACCGCCGTTTTTCTCCAGTTCGCAGATGCCAAGAAACTCACGACCGTATCTTTCTTCTATTGCAGTAAGAATATCCTCCACCGCTATTCCAGTATGTTCAAGCTGCACATTGTCGAATACGATACGCCACTCCATAGGTGTTGCACCGCTCAGTTCCACCTTATACACCCCGTCCAGCGCAGAAATCATCGGCTTGATCCGCTCCTCACCATATTTCTGTATAACAATCGGCGTAGCAGGAGCATTCAGCGTATACGTCATAAACGGACGCGAAGCCTTGTCGTCGCTCTGCTGCGTGGAGATAAGCGGATAGCTCACACCGTCAGGCAACTGCGACCAGAGCTGCCTTATAAGCGTGGAGACCTCGAAACGTGCAGCGTCAATGTCGGCATGTCTGTCAAGCTCTATCATGATATACCCGCCTCCGTTGTCGGAAGTGGAAATGATGTTCTTAATACCGTTCACTCTCGACAGCATTCCTTCCAGACGGCTGGTGACTTCAGTCTCCACAACTCTGGCCGAATTGCCCGGCATGGAGAAGGAGACGAAAAGCCCCGGCATATCCCGCGACGGCGACAATTTCACCGGAAGGAGCGGCGTCAGTGCCAGTCCAATAAGCGAAAGGCACACGAATGTCACAATAAGCGTAAACGACGACCATACCAGCGGCCGCCCGGCTTTCTTATCTTTTATACGGCTCATTGCAAGGCTATCTCAAATGGTTCTCAAAATCGAAACGCTCTGAAAGCGAAATTCCAAACTCAAAGTCATACAGCGTAAGCTTGCGTATCTTGTAGTAGCTCAGCCAGTAGTTCTGCAATGCCTGTATATAGTTCTTCTGCGCTTCCTGCTGGCGGTTCTGTGCAAGTGTCAGACTGTTGATGTCGGCCTTGCCTATGATAAAGCGCTTGCGTGTCTGGTCGTAAGCCATTTCGGCAAGGTCGAGAGCTTCCTCCGCACTGGCAATCATGTCCTGCTGCACGTTGAAGTCGCTCACGGTCATCATCACATCCTCCTCCAGACTTATTTCCTCCTGACGGGCGGCAATCTTCACCACATTCAGATTGTTCTTTGCCATATTGTACTTGCCTTTGCGCACGCCCCAGTCTATAAGCGGAACGGATATGGAAAACGACACGAGGTCCTGCTGCAGCAGGTCACGGTAAGCATCACCGATATTGTCGGCCACCTGATTGAAACCCACACTGGCATTGAAGCAGGCATTGAACCGCGACTCCTTCTTAGTGCGGTCTACGTCGCGTTCAGCCTCCAGCACATTCTGACGCTGTTCCAGATACGTAGGATTGTTCTCACGCGCCAATGTCATGGCCATGTCGGCAGGAACATCTATATATCGCGGACGCGACGGCAGATCAATCTCTATATACGAGTTACGGTCCATATTCAGAAACGTTGCCAGCGCCGACATAGCGCGCTTGCGCGAAATCTCCGCATTTTTCAGCGTGTTGCGTGCGTTCACCTTATCCAGTTTCAGCGTAACCAGATCGGCCTGAGATATCGAAGCAATCTTCTTCCTCTGCTCGCCTATGGCATACAGCGTATCAGCTGTCGCCACATTGTCTTGAGCCAGCTTGTAGTCTGCCTGAGCCATTGCGAGTGCAAAGAAATAGTTCACGGCCTCTTCCGACACGCTCTCGGCATTGTAAAGATACTGCTTCTTCACCTTCTCGAACTTCAGCGGTTCAATCTTCCTGTCCCATCTGAAGGCGTTGTATCCTAGCAGGTCCTGCTGATAACCTATACGGAAAGGAACCGTAGAGAACTGGCTTGACTTCGAATCACCGAAGTTGTACATATAGTCCAGCTGGGTGTCCACATAGAACGTACCCCCTAAAAGGTCGAAATTCTGCGACAGGCTGAGTCCCGCACCGGCACTGAACATCTGCTGTTCGCGGTACACATCAATATTCTGCTGCGAGTCGTATCGGCGCGTGATGCTGCGGTAATACTGCGCAGGAGTAGTGTTCAGAGTAAGGCTCGGCAGACGGGCCGCCTTATAGCTTCTGTATTCCCAATAACCGGACAGATACATATTCTGATAGCGGAAAGCCGACAGAGAACTGTCGTTTGCCATGGTTATGGTCTTCTCAAGATCCAGCTTCAATGCAGTCTGGGCATGTACCCCCGTTCCCAAGAGAGCAGACAGGAGCAATATTTCAATTATTCTCAGTTTCATGTCTTCTATATATAAACCAGTAAATCAGTGGAATTACAAAAAGGCTGACGACAAGTCCCACCATCATGGTACCTATCATTGCAACCGAAAGCGGACGCTGCAGTTCCGAACCTAGGTCTGAAGTGAACAGCAGCGGAACCATTGCAAACACCGTGGTCAGCGTGGTCATGATGATGGCCCTCAGTCTCCTGTGTCCAGCCGTATGTATGGCATCAATCAGCGGCATGCCCTCCTTGCGCAGTTCGTTTATGGAGTCCAGCTTCAGGATGGAGTCGTTCACCACAATACCGCAGGAAACGATGATTCCGATGGCGGACATCAGATTGACGGTATGTCCCGTAGCCCACAGCAGCACCAGTCCGAACGCAATGTCTATAGGAATTTCAGCCAGCACGATAAGCGGCTGAAGGAAACTCTCGAACTGCGCACAAAGAATAAAGTACATAAGCAGCACCGATATAAGCAGAATGACCGTCAGTTCGCCCATCATCTTCTTGTTGGAGAAGAAACTTCCGCCGAACGACACATCCCAGCGGCTGTCATTGTCGACAGCCCGGCGTACACCGTCCATCACCTCCGGCACGTTCCTCACCCCGTAGAAATTCACGGGTATATACTCTCCGTTGCGTCCGGCAGTGATTTCTTTCAGATCCTCGTCAGGAACAATACTCACCAGCTCGCGCAAAGGTATATAGTTCCTTTCTCCAGTAGCGACATCCGCATTTGTCTCAACGAGCGTTTCGGCAAGGATGCGGTTCACGCTCATCTCCCTTCCCGCTATACCTATCGGCAGATACTGCTGATAAGAACGCAAGGTAGAAACCTGATTGTCTTTCAGTGCAGTACGAAGCACCCTCACCACTTCATCATAGCTCACATCATATATAAGCAGACGGTCACGGTCTACCACCAGATTCATCTGTCTGCGGAAGGAAGTACCTTCGGGCGCATAACCGGTTTCGCGAGCAATGTCCGCCTCAATCTTCCTTACATCCGCGGCTTCAGGAGTAGAAGTACGGTCGGAAACACGCAGCTGCGCCACCAGGTCTGGTTCTCCTGTCACAAAAAGCTTCTCAAAGATGGTTACCGGAGGCGAGAAAGTGACAGATGCCGACGGATATTCCCTGCGTATCTTGGCGCCCAGCTGTTCGGCAAGCACCGGAATCTGCGACGGTTCAGCTGTACGGAAATAAAGCTCAGCCTCAGAAACGGAAAGCTCGTTCTCTGTTCCCAGCATATAGTCCTGCATTCCCACGTATGCAGTATGTTCCTCCACCGAAGAATCGGCGGCGGCCAATATTCCATTCACCCTCCTGTTGTTCTCGTCCACATGTATATTTTCGTTCCACTCTATGCTCACAACAGTTTCATTCTGGTCAATCTCCGGCATACGTTCCTTGTCTATTACTGCAAACATCAGCACGCACAGCGGAATCGAAAGTATTGCAAACGCCATGGTGGTCTTCTTGTGGGCAAACACCCACTTTATTCCGGCATCATAGAAACGTGTCAGCCATTCATTCTTAAGAAGGTTCTTGAAGCTGGCAGTAAACCAATTGTGCTTCCTTATGCCCATACGGTAAAACAGCACGTAAAGTACTGGCAGCAGCATTATGCCCGTGAAATATGAAACCATGAGTCCGATGGTGATGGAGAAAGCCTCATCCATGAATATGGCACCGGCTATACCGCTCATGAACACCAGAGGAACGAACACCGCTATGGTCGTGAGCGACGAACTCAGCATAGGAGTAATCATCTCCGATGTACCGGCCACGGCGGCACGCCTGAGCGAATATCCCCTCTCGCGGTACTGCGATACGTTTTCAGTCACGATTATGGCATTGTCTATCATCATACCCACGGCAAGAATCATTCCCGAAAGCGATATGACGTTGAGCGAAATCTTGAATATGTAGAAAAAGAAGAAAGAGATGACAACCGAAGTTATCATGGTTATGCCGATAACCAAAGGCGAACGCACATCGCCGATGAAGAACACAGCCACAATGAAGATGAACAGGAATCCCAATGTGAAGTTCTGCTGCAGGTTGGATATTGTATAGTCAAGAAGTTCTGTCTGGTTGCGGGTGATGCCGAACTCTATGTCCGGATAAATCTTCTTAAAATAATCGGTCGTCTCCTTCAGCTCGCTCCGCAGATTGTCCATGTTCTCGTCACTCTGCTTGATGATTGAGAGAGTTACGGCACGCTTGCCACCGGCCAGCGAACGTCCCATCTCGTTGCGTGTAACAGTCTGCACGCTGCAGATGTCGCCAAGACGCATCACAAGCCCGTTGCGGTTGAAGTATATGTTCTCCACATCTTCCGGAGTGCGGAGTATTGATGCAATACGTATGTTGTATTCATAGTATCCGTCGCGCACAAGCATGCTTCCTGGCTCCACGTTGTTCGACTCCAGTATCTCTTCTAGGTCAGCTATGCCCATGCCGAGACTCTCCATCTTTCCCATGTCGGGCACGATGCGCAGCATCTTCTCCGGCACACCGGTCATGTCGGCCATCGCCACCTGCGGAAGCTGTTCTATACGGCGTTTCACTACATTCTCTGCCAGAGTACACATATCAAGAAATGCATCCCCGTCCGTCTCCTTATACGGCACCTCGTCTTTAAGAGTCATATTCAGATAGAACACGGGAATATCTGCAGCACTCGCCTTGATGGCCTTCGGACGTACGGCATCCCTCGGCATATTGTTCATCGCTGCGTCAATCTTCTCGTTCACCTCGATGAAGGCTAGATCTGTATCCGTACCGAAATCGAACGACAGGCGTATGATTCCCGAGCCGTCGCGCGTCTCGCTCCTCATCTCGCTGAGTCCCGACACCTGCATGAGCTGTCTCCTCACAGGGGCAACCATCGTGTTCTCCAGCTCGCGCGCCGAAGAATTCTCGCCGCTCACCTGTACCGTTATCTGCGGAATGTCTATATCGGGAAGAAGCGATACCGGCAGTGAAAAATATGTCACCACCCCCACGATGAAACAGGCAGTGAACGCCATGAGTACCGCTATAGGTCTTTTAATCAGAAATTTCACCATAGTGCGGAAATGTTTAACGTATCACTTTTACAGGAGCCTCATGGGCAAGATTCACATTTCCGGTCACTATTACCTGTACCCCCTCATCCAGACCGTCGCCCGTAACCGTATACTCGGTCATGTTCTCCAGTCCGGTGGTGACATAGTTCCACATCGCTCTGCCGTCCCTCAGAGTAAATACAACCTGCTTGCCGGTACGCATCACCACAGCAGTCTTTGGCACCACAAACTGGTCGGGAACAGAACGTTTCACGCTCACCCTCACATTCATGCCGTCGAACAGCTTCGCACCGCCGTTTACCTTTGCTCTCACACTCACCAGTCCGTTCTCATCCACCAGAGGATTTATTTCCGATACCGTACCGCTGCATGAGCCGGCCGTTCCTGCAAACGGAGCGACCTCCACCTTATCGCCTCTTTTTACAAGTGGCAGTTCGCTTTCCAGCACCTTGAAAGCCACCTCCATTCTGCCGCTTCCTATCACGCGGCAGAATGGTTTAGAGGCGTCAGGACGGTTGAAACTGCGCGATTCAAGATTTGCCACAACCCCGTCGAAAGGCGCCGTGATTACAGCCTGCTCCAATTCAAACTTTGCCATTTCGTAGGATGTGCGGCTCTGGGCATATCCGCTCTTCACTTCGGCAAGCTTGACCACATCCTTCGGAATGTCCTTCATTCGGTCGGGGGCATATCCCTGACCGATGAGCACATCCTTCATCTCCAGTTCCGACTGGCGCAGCGCTATCTCAGCCTTTTCCATACTGTTGCGGAGTGCAAACAGATCGAGTTCGGCTATCTTCTGGCCTTTCTTTACGAAATCGCCGTTCTTCACATAGATATGCGCCACAGGTTCCGATGTCACACGGAACGAAAGGTCGGCATACTTTGAAGCCGTCACCTTGCCGTTGCTCACCAGCTCATGGTTGAACGCCGTCTTCTTCAGCGTCATCACCGTGACTTCATTTACCTGAGCAGGCAGCACAGCTTCAACACCTTCCTTTTCAGATGATTTTTCTTTATTGGAACAAGAAGTCAGTAGAAATATTGATAATAGCAAGTAAGTATAGACTCTAACCATATAATCGCCTCCTAATTCATCTCCACGTTTGAAAACAACCTTATTACTTTTACGTCTGCATGTTCAGAATAAAAATGCAATGCATCAATCAAATCACGAAAACGAACACGGCAATCCTTACTTACGTACAGAAATACGGAAAATCCAATCAAACGGTTTCTCTTTTTGTTTCATCGTATTAAATTTTTTGGTTAACAGTTCAAAAGCCAAATCCCAATAATATGTAGCATTTCAGTCGGCATATCAAAAATAAGTATTCAGCCCCTTCAGTTTAGTATTGCAAATATAAAAAAATATCCATCCAATCATCGGCAGACATACCTGAAAATGGTAATTTTTATTGGTCCGAAACTGTCGGCATACACTTGACCAAAAATCAGCAATACTTCTACAGATATTCAAAAAGAAGTCACCTCGTGCTCCAGCTGTTACCGGCCGAATAAACAGCATCAGATATACAAAAGTATAATTCAAATTTCTCATCATATCTCAATTTTAAGAATCTGTTTAAATTTTATTCAAAAATAATTTTATGGCAGCGATATGCAGCA
>ENA-OUQW01000657-OUQW01000657.1-human-gut-metagenome-genome-assembly--contig:-NODE-657-length-42942-cov-8.299928_pt1 | contig 42942 bp, 48 predicted proteins | sample MGYA00248464_ERZ548849 | MGnify/ENA primary metagenome ERZ548849 (study PRJEB26491, sample SAMN04978193) | human gut metagenome | host: Homo sapiens | study: EMG produced TPA metagenomics assembly of... | reverse complement strand
TGATATTAACACCACTTGAACCTAAAGCTGGTCCTACTGGTGGAGCTGGTGTTGCCTTTCCTGCTTCTATTTGTAATTTAATTATATTTGAAATTTCTTTTTCTGCCATTTTATATTGGCACCTCCTCTAAAATTTTCCTTTATTATTGAACTTTTTTAACTTGTGAGAATTCAAGTACTACAGGTGTTTCTCTTCCAAACATTGATACTAGAACTTTAACTTTGTTTTTTTCTTTGTTTATTTCTTGGACTGTTCCTACAAATCCTTCGAATGGTCCATTCATAACTTCTACTTGCTCATTAAGTTCATAATCAACATTTATTTCAGAAATGTCAAATCCCATATTTCTTATTTCTTCGTCTGTTAATGGTATTGGATCTGTTCCTGACCCTACAAAACCTGTTACTCCTCTTGTATTTCTTACTATGTACCATGTTTCTTCTGTTACTATCATTTTAATAAGTACATATCCAGGAAATACTTTTTTTAGATTGGTTTTTTTCTTTCCATTTTTTATTTCTATTTGTTCTTCCATTGGAACAATTATATCAAAGAAATATTCTTCAAGTTCTCTGTTTTTAATTGTATTTTCTAAATCTTTTTTTACTTTGTTTTCGTATCCAGAATATGTATGCACAACATACCATCTTGGATTCATATCGTAATCTTTTTGAGACATCTATTTTAAGCCTCCTCTTGAAATTTTTTGACCTATTATTATTCTTCAACTGTGTTTTCTGATGAAGATGCTTCATTTTCTACTGTGTTTTCAGTATTTGTTGTTTCTTCATTTGATGCTTTAGTTTGATCTGATTCAGCATTTTCTGTTGTTTTATTTGTTGTGTTATTTAACGTTGAGTTAGAGATACTTTCTTTTATTTTATTAACACCATATTTGTTCATAGATTCAAATGCAATATCTAATACAAATACTATTACAGCAGTAATAATAACTATTAATAATAAAATCAAGAAAATCATTGTACTTTCTCCTCCTCATATTTTTCTACAATTAATTTTACTCCCGATATACTGACAACCTTAGCCAGACTTCCTGCCGGAATCAGAATATCGTCCTGTGTGGATCTGACTGTCCATTCCTGACCATTTACCACAGCAGTACCTGTTGCACTGATGTTGTCAACGCCCTGGGTAATGCGGACAATCTTACCGATGATTCCTTCATAGTTTGTTTTGAAATGCGTTGTATTTATGTACTTCATTGCAAAAGGTCTTGTAAATATCAGCATTCCCAGCGAAACTACGAGGAATACCGCCACCTGAAGGATAAATCCGCCACCAAGTACCGCTACCAGTATCGCCACCAGTGCTCCTATGGCAAACCATATGGTTGTCAGTCCTACAGTCACAATCTCTATCCCAATCAGGACAATCATAATTGCAAGCCACATCATCGTATAATCTGTCATTATGCTCCCTCCTTTCTTCTGTTGACTATATCTTAGCGCACTTTAGAGGTTACTACAACGGATTTTGCGTGAATGCAGTGATTTTTGTCATGAACTGAATCCATATTGATCATTTTATCTTTTTATTCCCCTGTGTTATATACAGAATCAGCTTATGCATCTTGGAATCCATATTGTCAATGACCGTTGCATTCTTCTCTTCTGCATCTGCTGTCTGATTTGCGTGGGCAGATACTTCCTCAGAAATTGCAGAAATAGTCTGTATGGAGTCCACAATCTGATCATTTGCATTCTTCAATTCCTTAATGCCCTGCACCAGGCTATCCACATTTGTCTGGATAATATGCGTATTATCTTCAATACTTCCAAAGCTTGCCGATGCGTTGGAGGCAGACGCCTTTTCCTGATTGATTCCATTAAGCATCTGGTGGATTACATCTACTACGCTCTGGATTGATGCTGACACATTGCTGATCAGTTCCGTAATGCTTACTGTTGCATTCTTGGTCTGTCCTGCCATAGCAGTTACCTGAGACGCCACTACTGCGAAGCCCCTTCCTGCTTCGCCGGCCCTTGCAGCTTCTATACTCGCATTCAGCGCCAGCATACTTGTCTGGTTGGCAATACTGCTGATCATATCAACAATTTCATGCATCTTCTCCACATAACCACTTAATTCTTTCAATTTGTCAGCTACATCTGCACCATTTGTAACAGACTGCTCAACCTGTGAAACAAGTATCTCTATGTCTTCTCTTCCCTGGCCAAGCACTTCTACCGTATGCTTCATACTGTCAGCAATGCTTCCTGTCGCCTGGGTAACAACAGCCACTTTGTTCTGGATTTCTTCTGTCTGCTGTGTCTGTTTCTGTACGGCATCCGCTGTCTCTGTCGCACCTGACGAAAGCTGTGCCATGGAATCCTTCGTGGATTTGGTCGCTTCATTGAGATGCTCCAGATCACCATAAATGTCTTTGATTCCATCATGCATAGCAGCAGAGAGATTCTCTACTTTCTTTAGAAGTTCCTCTGCATCATTTTTTGCCTTGACCGCATCATCAATGACCTGTTTACTGTTCGCATGTGATATTTTTGCTGAATATATGGAAAAGGCAGCAACAAGGATCATGATGATCACCTGTAGAATAGCATCATCTGCACCCTCATATCCGGACAAACCGTTCCTGCTTCCTGCAACAGCAGTAATAATACTCAGAATTACTGTTCCGGTATTGATCTCGATACTGTACTTACTGTCATTAAATATAGTTACCATAACAATCATCGGAATGACAAAGGCAAACACCAGATTATTGCTGCATGTAAACAGTGTATAAGAATAATACAGTGCAAAGCCAACCGCTACCAGATGCTTGATCATTGCAGTCTCATGGTTTCTTTTCCAGAATATAAATTCCGCAATAACCGGTCCTGCCCCCAATAATATATCAAATATAAATAATACAATATTCCTTTGCTTTGACATTACCTGCAAGAGACAAAATATCAACATTACAGCAACTTCTATGACATGCGCCGTCATAGCTGCCTTATTATTTCTTTCCAATTCTGAGATTCTCACTTGTTTATCCTTCCTTTCTTTTTATATACTCTCGGAATCTTCTTAAAACGAAGCATTCCGGCTACATTTAGAAGACTTGGAGAGTACATTTAATGGTGCATACCTGGTTTCATACGAATAGCCGTATTATGGAACAGACCGTAAAGCAAATTATGTTTGCAATATATTCTTCTATATTATCATATAATTTATAATTTTTTAATATATTTTCAGATATTTATCAAAAAACACCCCAATCATTTTTTTGAATGATCAGAGTGTTTTGATTACATCCTATTCTTATATTTTAACGCATACCATGCAATTCCTGCTGCATCCGCAAGAAACCAGCCAATTGGAACTGCCCACCAGATACCAGTGACCCCAATGGCAGGGATTGCAGATAACAGATACGCCAATACAACCCGCGTTCCCAGAGAAATAATAGTAAGCACCAGTGAAACAGCCGGTCTGTTAATCGCCCGATACAATCCATACAGTAAAAACAGTATCCCTATTCCACAGTAAAAGGCTCCAACCACGCGCAGATAAGACATACCTACCTCCAATATCTGTGTTTCCTGTGCATGGACAAAAATCAGAAGAAGTGGTTTTGCACATATGACAACAATTGCCGATACAGCCAGGGCAAACAGTACAGAAGTCAGGACTGCACTGCGAATTCCTTTTCTGATACGGTCTTTCCTGCCTGCTCCGTAATTCTGTGCAATAAATGTGGAAAAGGCATTGCCAAAATCCTGTAATGGCATATAGGCAAAGGCATCAATCTTAACTGCTGCCGCAAAAGCCGCCATCACCACAGTGCCAAAGCTGTTTACCAGTCCCTGCACCATCAAAATTCCAAGATTCATAACAGACTGTTGCAGGCAGGTTAGCACAGATGCCTGTGTAATTTCACTGATATTCTCTCTGCACATATGCATATGTCTACGTTCCAGATTCAACCATGGGCATCGTACTTTGGTATAAATCAAAATTCCAACTCCCGATATCCACTGTGCAATTACAGTAGCCCATGCAGCCCCCGCTACGCCCATATGACATATGAGTATAAAGACAAGGTCCAATATGATATTCGTGACAGCCCCTACACCAAGGAACAATAATGGTGCCGTAGAATTCCCTACTGCTCGAAGCACAGCAGCATAATAATTATACAGAAAAGTTGCCACAATGCCCCAGAACACTGCCCACAGATAGGTACGCATCAGAGGATAGACATCCTGCGGCACTGACAGAAAATGCAGAATCATATCAAGCTTCCAGAAAATAAACAGATTAATGAGCAAGGTCAATCCTGCTGTTAATATAAAGGCTACATACATATCCTCTTTTAACTTATCCATATTTTTCTCACCATAGCGGATTGCAAAAACAGCTCCGCTTCCCATACAAAGACCAAGGAAAATAGAGGTGAGGAATGTCATCAGTGTATACGCAGAGCCTACTGCCGCCAATGCATTGGCTCCCAGATATTGTCCGACAATCAGTGTATCCACAACATTGTATAACTGTTGCAGAAGATTTCCACAGATCATAGGTACTGCAAACCGCAGCATCGTCCTGGTAATTGGACCTTGGGTTAAATCAATTTGCATGATATTTCTCCTTAGGTAAAAGTAACTATTCAGACCACATTCACAAAATCGCATCTTCGATGCTTTACTTTTGCTCATTGTGGTTACTTTGCCATATAAATAGAGTCAAATATGTTTGCAAGCAATCATATTCGTCTCTATTTGCATGGCTCTGAATAGTTACAAAAATCCCCCCAATGTATGATATTTATACATTGAGGGGTGTAATGCCTGCTATGCAGGCGCTTGGTTCTCTCTGGCGCTAGTTACATCATGCCGCCCATTCCTGCGCCGCCGGCTGGCATAGCAGGGGTATCTTCCTTAATAGAAGCTACAACAGACTCTGTTGTTAATAATGTGCTTGCAACGGAGCATGCATTCTGTAATGCACTTCTTGTAACCTTGGCAGGATCAAGGATTCCAGCTTCTACCATGTCAACATACTCTTCTTTGTATGCGTCGAAACCGAATCCTACCTTGGACTCCTTTACCTTATTAATAATAACGCTGCCTTCCAGACCTGCATTTGTGGCAATCTTGTTCAGAGGAGCTTCCAGAGCCTTTAACACAATCTTAGCACCTGTCTTCTCGTCACCTTCCAGTGTATCAACAAGCTTAGCAACTTCCTTGGATGCATGGATGTATGCTGATCCACCACCGGAGATAATACCTTCTTCTACAGCTGCTCTTGTAGCGTTAAGAGCATCTTCCATACGAAGCTTAGCTTCCTTCATTTCTGTTTCTGTAGCAGCACCTACACGGATAACTGCAACACCGCCTGCCAGTTTAGCAAGTCTTTCCTGAAGCTTCTCTCTGTCGAAATCAGATGTTGTTTCTTCAACCTGCTTCTTGATCTGAGCGATTCTAGCCTGGATCTTATCCTTATCACCTTCACCATCAACGATGATTGTGTTCTCTTTCTGTACCTTAACAGATTTAGCACGACCACACTGCTCCAGTGTTGTCTCTTTCAGGTCAAGACCTAACTCATCACTGATTACCTGACCACCTGTAAGAATTGCGATATCTTCCAGCATAGCCTTTCTTCTGTCACCATATCCAGGAGCCTTAACAGCTACAACGTTGAATGTACCACGTAACTTGTTGACGATCAATGTTGTAAGAGCTTCACCCTCGATATCCTCAGCAATGATAAGTAACTTGGCACCGGACTGTACAACCTGCTCTAAGAGAGGAAGAATATCCTGAATGTTGGAGATCTTCTTATCTGTAATCAGGATGTAAGGCTCATCAAGAGATGCTTCCATCTTATCCATATCTGTTGCCATGTAAGCTGAGATATATCCTCTGTCGAACTGCATACCTTCTACCAGGTCAAGTTCTGTCTGCATTGTCTTGGATTCTTCGATTGTGATAACACCATCTCCAGATACCTTCTCCATAGCATCTGCTACCATGTTACCTACTGTATCATCACCAGCAGAGATAGATGCTACTCTTGCGATATGCTGCTTGCCATTTACCTTGGAGCTCATAGCCTTGATTGCATCTACTGCTGTATCTGTAGCTTTCTTCATGCCCTTTCTTAAAATGATTGGGTTAGCGCCTGCTGCCAGGTTCTTCATACCTTCGTTGATCATTGCCTGTGCAAGTACAGTAGCTGTTGTTGTACCATCACCTGCTACATCATTTGTCTTGGTAGCTACTTCCTTAACAAGCTGGGCACCCATGTTCTCAAAAGGATCTTCCAGTTCGATTTCCTTTGCGATTGTTACACCATCATTTGTAATAAGAGGTGCACCATAGGACTTATCAAGAACTACGTTTCTTCCTTTCGGTCCAAGTGTTACGCTTACTGTATCTGCTAATTTATTTACGCCTGTTTCCAAAGCCTTACGAGCTTCTGCGCCATACTTAATTTCCTTTGCCATGACTTTATATCCTCCAGATTTTATTATTTATTATTTGGGTAACTATTCAGAATGATTACTGAATGATTGCAAGAATATCGCTCTGTTTTACAATGATATACTCTGTATCTTCAATCTTAACTTCTGTTCCTGAATATTTGGAGAAGATAACCTGATCTCCTACCTTAACTTCCATCTTAACTTCCTTGCCGTCTACAACTCCGCCAGGACCAACTGCAAGTACTTCTGCCTGCTGTGGCTTTTCCTTATTCTGACCAGGTAAAACAATACCGGATTTGGTTGTTTCCTCTGCAACTAACTGCTTTAATACGACTCTGTCACCTAATGGAACTAATTTCATGATAATTGCCTCCTTAAATTTATAATAAATTCTTCTGTTTACTTTTTTAGTTAGCACTCTTTACTATTGAGTGCTAACAAAGCATATAATAGTGAGTTCTTGGAAGTTGTGCAAACAGATTGGCGTCATGTTTTCTTTTGTTTTCTCGTATTTTCTTTCGTTTTCTCTCGTTTTCTCTTCTTTTTTGTATTTATGGCACTTAATAATTATTTTAGATTTGAGCCTTTTTCCAGTCTTTCACGGTATCCGGGCGCATTCTTGATCTGTAGTTTATGCTCGAACATAACATACTCCGCATCTGAGAATAACTGATCAAAATCTTCCTCTACATTCGTCTTGATCACATACCCTGTAGCCACGCTCGGAGCCAGCTTATCATCCTGGAACTGCAGGCAGTCTTCTTCTATTTTTCTACAGTACTCCTGTACTTCCTCTTCTTCACTCAAAGGCATCAGCACATGGAAAATATCACCATCAACTCTTCCTATAATTGTCTGTGCATCTGCATTCCTCTTTAAAATGTCAGCCACTATGGTAATCAGTCTGTCGCTCTCTTCTTCTCCATAATGTACATGAGCGTACATCCAGTCATTGATGTTCACACAGATGACACCTGTTGGTACTACTTCTCTGCTTGCCAGCTCTTTCATACGTCTGATGAAATAGGTCTTATTGAGTACTCCTGTCAGAGGATCTGTCTGCTCGTCATACTTTGCACGATATGCTTCCTTTTCCAGCTCCTGCTCCAGTTCATCAATATACACTGCCTGTTCACTGGACAGATAGGATTTGGAGGCATAGCCCTCCAATGTCTTAATATATGCATTCAGAAGCTTTTCTACCACATTTTTCTGCTCTGTGGCTACTGCATCATATTTGGCGTAAATATGACATACAGTACGTCCTTTTACACGTATCTTGTTACCGGGCTTATTTACAACATCCGGTACAAAGCCTTCAAAATCACCATAGCTCATCAGGATATCCCCATGTCTGTCTGTCATTAATGTATGTAACCCAAATACTTCATACAGACCAGACAACATCTCTCCTGCTGCTTTCATGTCAAACAGTACTCTTGGAGAATAATTCCTGCTGTTTATTTCCAGTCTCTGTGCAAATGCTTCCTTTTTCTGATTCATAGGTACCCCAACCTTTCTTGCGTAAATTTTCTGGTTATTAGTAGTATGTAACTATTCAACCCCATGCGCAAAAACGCATCTTCGATGCTTTACTTTTGCTTATGTGGTTACTCCGCCATATAAATTGAGTCAAATATGCTTGTAAACAAGCATATTCTGCCTCAATCTGCATGGCTCTGAATAGTTACATAGTATTGTTTTTCTACAATACTGTCAATGATTTTGCACTTTAGTTTTTTTTCATATTTTATTACCTTATGTAAGGTTGACATACTTTATCACATTAAAGTATATTTATAGTAAAAGACAGAAAGGTGGAATGTATATTTGAGAAAATTACTACGTGAAAAAATCATGGAATCGCTTTCCTCCGTGCTGCCTATCACTGCTATCGTACTACTTCTTAGTATCACCATATCTCCCATTTCTTCAGGGACTCTGGTATTATTCCTTTTTGGTGCGGTGCTTCTGGTATTCGGCATGGGTCTGTTTACTCTCGGCGCTGATCTTGCCATGACCCCCATGGGTGAAGGTATGGGTATCGAAATGAGTAAATCCCGTAAGGCATTTATACCTATTATCATTGGTTTTGTCTTCGGTATTATTATCACTCTGGCTGAACCGGATCTACAGGTACTTGCAGAACAGGTTCCCGCAATCCCGAATATTGTCCTGACGCTTGCAGTGGCTATAGGCGTTGGCATCTTCATGATGATTGCCATCTGCCGTATTCTATTTAAAATTCCTTTAAACGTTCTGCTGATCATTTTCTATTCAGCAGTATTCATTGTCACTATTTTCACACCAGCAACCTTTATTCCCGTATCTTTTGACTCCGGTGGTGTTACCACAGGTCCTATTACTGTACCTTTTATCATGGCTCTTGGTGTTGGTCTTGCTGCTTTGAGCAGTGATAAGAATTCACAGGAGAACAGCTTCGGTCTGGTCGCTTTATGCAGTATCGGTCCTGTTCTGTCTGTTCTGTTACTTGGCATCTTCTACAAACCGGATTCTGCTGTCTATGAAATGACGCCGCTTGCTGAAATTACTACGACCAAGGCTGCCGCGCTGGAATTCGTGCATGCTTTTCCTGAATACGGTAAGGAAGTAGCGATTGCCGTTCTTCCAATTGCCGCCATGTTCCTGTTATTGCAGCTCATTACCAGACGTTATAAGAAAAGACAGGTATTAAAAATCTCCGGTGGTATCATTTATACATATTTAGGTCTCGTCATATTTCTGACAGGTGTCAATATCGGCTTCATGCCTACCGGTCAGTATCTGGGAGCTTCCATTGGCGAGGGCAGCCGCAGCTTCCTGCTGATTCCTATCGGTATGCTGATGGGCTTCTTTATTGTAAAGGCAGAGCCTGCGGTACACGTATTGACCAAACAGGTAGAAGAGGTCTCCAATGGCTCCATTACCTCAAAATCCATGCGAAACGGACTTTCCATTGGTGTTGCCTTATCTGTTGGTATCGCCATGCTGCGTATTCTGACAGGAATCTCTATTATGTGGTTCCTCATTCCCGGATATTTCCTTTCAATCCTTTTATCTTTCTTTGTTCCAAAGATTTATACAGGTATTGCGTTCGACTCCGGTGGAGTTGCCAGTGGTCCTATGACTGCCACATTCCTGCTGCCTTTTGCCATGGGGGCATGTAATGCTGTAGGCGGCAACATTCTGACAGATGCATTCGGTATCGTAGCCATGGTCGCTATGACACCGTTAATTACCATTCAGACCCTCGGCCTTGTCAGTGAACTGAAGAAGAAAGCTCTGGCAAAATACTACGAGAACCAGTTTGAGCAAATTGAAGACGTTGTGCTTTACTTTGATGAATAGAAAGCAGGTGCAATATGACAACTAAAAATGAAACCAGAACACCTCAGGTGGAACGCCCCAAGTTCCTGGTATCCATCGTAGAGCGTGGAAAAGGCAAAGCAATCATTAATTTATATAATAAAGAAGGCGTTAATTATCACTACCAGACAATTGGTCATGGTACTGCGACTTCTGAAATCATGGATATTCTCGGATTGGATTCCAAGGACAAGGATATCGTCATCAGCGTATCTACCAGGTCAATGATAGATATGCTGGTCTATAAGATGAGTGATGAGCTACGTGGTGCAGTAGATACAAGAGGTATTCTCTTTGATCTGCCTGTTACCGGTATTACGAATCTCATTGCCACAGCTCTGAATATTCAGTTAGGAGTTCCCGCAGACAAACGCAGCCAGCATACATCCACGCAGGCTGTGTACAGCGCCCAGTTGGACGATAACAATGGAAAGGAAGTGGAGAAAACAATGTCATCCGATCAGAATTACAGTCTCGTACTTATCAGCGTAAATCAGGGTTATACGGAAAATGTCCTGGACACCGCAAGAGATCTGGGAGCCAGAGGCGGTACAGTCTTGCGTGCCCGCTGGAGTGGCGATAAATCATTTGCACAATACGGTATCAACCAGCAGGCAGAGAAGGAGATTATCGCAATTGTTATCCCTAATGACATCCGAAATTCTATCATGGATCAGATCAACACCCAGTATGGCATGAATTCCAAAGCGCAGGCCGTTGTCCTGAGCATGAAAGTCGATCACTTCGCTCCTATTTAAAAATAGTTATTTTCCTTGAAAAACAATTGATTTTATGTATAATTAGAGTTGTATGTCTAACTCTAAACTATAGTAAAATTGAGGTATTGTAATGATTAGTGCAAATAACGTAACTTATCGTGTAGGCAAAAAAGCCTTATTCGAAGATGTAAATATCAAATTCACAGAAGGAAACTGCTATGGTCTGATCGGTGCTAACGGTGCCGGTAAATCAACCTTTTTAAAGATTCTCTCCGGAAGTCTTGAGACAACAAAGGGCGATATCGTAATCACTCCCGGTCAGCGTCTCTCAGTCCTGGAGCAGGATCACTTTAAATATGATGAATACCCTGTTATGGACGTTGTCATCATGGGTAATGCCAGATTATATGAAATTATGAAGGAAAAGGATGCCATCTATGCAAAGGAAGATTTCACTGATGAAGATGGTATTCGTGCAAGTGAACTGGAAGGTGAATTCGCAGAGATGGACGGTTGGGAAGCAGAATCCAATGCAGCTCAGCTCTTGAATGGTCTGGGAATCGCTACAGAGCTTCACTACAGCACCATGAAGGATCTTAACGGTAGTGAAAAGGTGAAGGTACTCCTCGCCAAAGCACTCTTTGGCAATCCTGATATTCTGTTACTCGACGAGCCTACAAACCACCTGGATCTGGATGCGATTGCATGGCTTGAAGAATTCCTGATCAATTTTGAAAATACAGTTATCGTTGTGTCCCATGACCGTTATTTCTTAAATAAGGTATGTACACAGATCGCAGATATCGACTATGGCAAGATTCAGCTCTATGCCGGCAACTATGATTTCTGGTATGAATCCAGCCAGCTCCTTGTAAAGCAGATGAAAGAAGCTAACAAGAAGAAGGAAGAAAAGATTAAGGAATTACAGGAATTCATTTCACGTTTCTCTGCAAACGCTTCCAAGTCCAAGCAGGCTACTTCCAGAAAGCGTGCGCTGGAGAAGATCGAACTGGATGAGATCAAGCCATCCAGCCGTAAATATCCTTACATCGACTTCCGTCCTGATCGTGAAATCGGTAACGAAGTACTGACAGTTGAACACCTGACCAAAACTGTAAATGGTGTAAAGGTTCTGGATGATATCTCTTTCATTCTCAATCGTGAAGATAAGGTTGCTTTTGTAGGCGGTAATGAATTGGCAAAGACTACTCTCTTCCAGATTCTGATGGGTGAAATGGAGCCGGATGCAGGTACTTATAAATGGGGTGTTACCACTTCCCAGGCTTACTTCCCTAAGGATCCTACCAGTGAATTTGACAACGATTATACGATCGCTGACTGGTTAATGGGCTATTCTCCTGTAGATGATATCACTTATGTACGTGGTTTCCTCGGACGTATGCTCTTTGCCGGTGAAGATGGTGTGAAGAAAGTTAAAGTACTCTCTGGTGGCGAGAAAGTCCGTTGTCTGTTAAGTAAGATGATGATCAGCGGTGCTAACTGCCTTATCCTGGATGAGCCTACCAACCACCTCGACATGGAAAGTATCACTGCCCTAAATAACGGTCTGATCAAGTTCCCTGGCGTTGCACTCTTTGCATGCCATGACCATCAGTTCGTAGAAACAACAGCAAACCGTATTATGGAGATTCTCCCTAACGGTACTCTGATTGATAAGATCACTACTTATGATGAATATCTGGCAAGTGATGAAATGGCAAGAAAGAGAACTGTATATAATGCGGATGCAGAAATTGCAGATGATGAAGCACAGGAATCATAAGATTTTAAAAGGGCATGCGAACATGCCCTTTTACTTTTATTATAAAAAAGGCAGGTTATCTTATCATGGGACAAGTTGATTTACATGTACACTCTACCAGCTCTGACGGTACTTATACCCCAACAGAGCTTGTTAATTATGCAATAGAAAAGGGGCTGGATGCCTTCGCCCTGACAGATCACGATACTGTAGATGGCATTGATGAAGCACTCGCTGCTGCCACAGGCAAGCCCATCCGTGTCATCCCCGGCATCGAATACTCTACACGTTATCTGGATCGTGATGTGCACATTGTTGGATTGTTTATTGATTATCAATCCCCTGATTTCAGGGCATATCTGGATCAGTTTATGAAATCCCGAACTGCAAGAAACCATAAACTGTGCGCCAATCTGCAAAATGCAGGCATTGATATCAGTTATGACGCCCTGTTAGAGATGTTCCCTCATTCTGTGATTACCAGAGCGCATTATGCCAAGTTCCTGCTGGCGCATGGCTATGTGAAGAGCCATACTGAAGCCTTTGACCGTTATCTGGGGGATCGCACACCCTATTTCGTTCCGAGGGAAAATATTACTCCCAAAGAAGTCATCGAGGTAACAAGAAAGGCTGGCGGTGTTCCAATCCTTGCTCATCCTACTCTCTATAAATTAGGAAAAGAACAACTGGACATTCTGGTGTCAACTCTGACAGAACAGGGACTTATGGGAATAGAATGTATCTACAGCACCTATACTCCCGCAGAAGAAAAACAGATTAAAGCGCTTGCAGAGAAATACCGCCTGCTGCCAAGCGGCGGTTCAGACTTCCATGGTGCCACCAAACCGAGACTGGATCTTGGATGTGGATATGGCAGGCTCTACGTTCACGATACAATTCTTACCAACCTTGAGAAAGCATCTATATCACATTGATTCAATACATTAACCATCAAAAAGCCACAGGATAACAACTCCCTGTGGCTTTTATACTATATAAATTTCTATAATTATTCATTGTAAATAGGATAGTCGCATCCCTCCCGCATCATGACCGGAATAATGTCAATTGGTGCGGGAACTGTTACATACTGTCCACCTTCATACTCTTTCTTCGTATAGGCATCTGTCCATTTGCATCCGGCTGGGAGATAGATTCTACGCTCTGCAGCGCCTGCTTCCATTACGGGCGATACCAGAAGATCAGAACCAAACATATAGGAATCTTCTACATTCCAGCATTCTGCATCTTTGGGGAATTCATAGAATAACGGACGCATAACCGGTGCACCGCTATTGCTCGCTTCTTCCATGCATTTTCTCACATATGGACGAAGTCTCTCTCTGATAAAGAGATATTTCTTGAGAATCTCATAATTATCCTCACCAAAGCTCCATACCTCGTTATCCTGTCCACTGGTAAGCTGGCGAACACCATTACGAAATTCCTCTTCTCTCTCATACCAGGGTGAACGCTCGCCATGCATACGAAATACCGGGCAAAAAGCTCCCCATGCAAACCAGCGCACCAGTAATTCCTGAAATTCAGGCTTATCTATCTGTCCACCCAGGAATCCACCAATATCAGAGGTCCACCATGGAATACCTGCCATTCCCATACTAAGCCCAGCCTGAAGCTGTTCTCTCATAGAACGGAAGGAAGAATAAATATCCCCAGACCATGTCAAAACGCCATACTTCTGGCTGCCAGCCCATGCACAACGCACCAGGCTCATGACTTCTTTCTCTCCCTCTGCCTTTAAGCCTTCATAGAAGCCTTTTGCATAACCAACAGGATAGGTATTGGTACACTGCAGGGCAGGTCCTGCATAGTAACGATAATTATCAAAATCATAAGGACCATACTCCGGTTCTGCCTCATCTAACCAGAAGCAGCGTATACCATAGCGGTAATAGTTCTCTTTACAGCGATCCCATACGAATTTCTGAGCACCCGGATGTGTTGCGTCAAAGTACACGATATCTCCCATCCAGGTAGAATGATATGGAAGCCCTCTGTCTGCATTGACCAGATAGCCTAGGTCATTCATCCTGGCATAATTCTCACTGCGTTCATCCACAGTCGGCCATACAGATACAACCGTTTCGATTCCCATATCTTTTAATTCTTTCACCATGGCTTCCGGGTCTGGCCAGTCTAATGGCTCAAATTTGAAGTCACCCTGTCTTGTCCAGTGGAAGAAGTCAATGACAATGGCATCCATGGGCAGTCCACGTCTCTTATGCTCTCTTGCCACCGCCAAAAGCTCATCCTGTGTACGATAACGCAGCTTACACTGCCAATATCCCATACCATATTCCGGCATCATAGGCGTACGCCCTGTTGCAAGGGAATACTGGGCTTCGATTTCCGCAGGAGTATCACCCGCAGTAATAAAATAATCCAGTTTCTTCGTACTCTTGGCATACCACTCTGTCTTGTTCATACCAAATGCCACAGTACCAATGGCAGGATTGTTCCAAAAGAAACCATATCCTCTGCTGGATACATAAAAAGGAACGCTCGCCTGGGAATTGCGGTGAGCCAGCTCCAGAATCTCACCCTTTTTATTCAGGTTCTTCTCCTGATATTGTCCCATACCGAATATCTTCTCATCATCAAAGGCTTCAAAACGTGCAGTGAGTTCAAAATCATTGGTTCCCATGATCGGCTTTAATTCTCTTCCTGTGATACGAAGAGGCACACAATAACGGTTGATGCGGTCTCTCGTTCTCCAGTATTCCTGTGTCAGCAATTCTCCCTTTTGATTATAGAAGGAAATCCATCCCTCAAAAGACACCTTTGCCGTGATCTTACCATTGGTAATCTGCGCCTGCGTTGCTGTCTGATGGTACTTGGCATATTCTTCTCCCTTGTACCATGGATCTGTCACATCAATTGTTTCAAATGTGATCTGTGGCTCCTCAGACTCCATCTTCTCTGTCAAAGCCCAGTCATTCTCATCCATCTTAGGCAGTGCAGTCATGCGTACACGCAGGGAATTGGCTCCCCATGCCTCGATCCACACCTGTGATTTACCCTCAGCAATTATGATTTTGTTCTCTTCCTGATAAATATGCATATTAATAACCATCCCTTTCCGTATACAAAAACTACCGTTTATGGTTTTTGTATACTTCCATATTTTATTCCATTGGAACCTGTTGCCAGATAGAATCTGCCAAACACTCTACAGTCTCCATCTATACTGTTGATCTCACCATACATCTGTCTGTCAGTATTGAGCCGCTCAAAGCTCGCACCATCATCCAGACTACGATAAAATCCATACTCTCCCTCTATGATACCATTGCAGTAGATTGCCTTGTTATCTTTATAATAATCCGCATCAGGTGCGCCAAGTCCAAGCCCCATACGATAAATGGCATCGCCTTCTGCTGACAACCTGCGCAAGGTCACTGTATCTTTATCCGGTGTATAGATCAGTTTCCATAAGCCCCCCTGTCCTGTTGCAATATAGAAAGTACCTGTCTTGCCCGTTTCTCCACGTATTTCCGTTCTGTTTGCACAATCAATCAAACCAAAATTCACAACAGGAAATTCATCTGGCAATGGATACTGATGATATGTACTGCCACTGTCATGGCTGATATAGAAATCCGAATGATCTCCCCATCCATAGAAGAGACTGCTGTCCATTCTGTCTGCATATACTTTAAGCCTGCCCTTTATCACCTGGCTACCCTGTAAGTCATAGACTTTTCCAAAAGAAAATGTCTCTCCACCATCATGGTTTACCAACAGTCTGCTAATCGGAAGATCAATGCCATCTGCAACAGACCACACGATATGCTTCGTATCAGGAGACAATGCTACCCATCCAGAATTCACATTCGGACACTCTATGAAATGAAGCGCCTCATCCAATTCTTTCGATAAGCCAAAAGGCATCGGCAGTCTTCGGAAAGTGCGTCCCTGATCATGTGACAGAATCAAGCCGCCTTTTGTCTTACCAGTCCAGTTACCTCTTGGTGTTACAACGAGGCAGTCGGGATCTGCATCTGAGAAATCCGCATTGATACAGGTAATATATCGGTTGCCCTGTTCATCTGCAAAAGAGTTACTACAAGGCTTATCTACACTGGTAAAGGCAAATCCTCCAAGATCACCCAGGATATCCACAACCTGCACCTCTCCTCTTGGCATACTATACACATTTAGATGGACCGTTTCCTCAATTCCATCACACCAGTCCATAAATTCACATGCCTGTATATCTTTCAGATTCTTGGTCCTGAATACACCAGTACCGGAATTGAACCACGCTTCATTGTCATCATATGGATTAATGACCATATCACTGAGCCAGTGAATCAGGTTATGCCCACCATTGCACTCCGGTCTCATATATGGCGCCCTGAATGTCATAATACCCTCTTTCAGATCATAGAGAATCTGCTGCCAGGTCTGCCCGTAATCATAAGAGCGAAATATGCTGTCTCCATCATCCTTCACAATCGTACTGCACACCACAAGTCCCGGAGTCTGTGCAGATACGCTGATTCCGGAAAAGCCAAAGTCCAACGCCTCTCCTGCTGCTGTCTGGGGAAGATTCACTCCGGTTGTATTACTGGAAGTTACCGGCGTGATCTCCACGAAATCTCCAATCGTACTGTCTGGACATAAAGTATATCTGGCGATTCTGCCATCAATTGTATCTCCTGAATCACAGCTGTAGCCATTCTCAATGACATAAGAACGTCTTCCTGTAGAGGCAAATGTCACATACAGATACTTGTCATCGACCGCATATCGCTGTGCTACCAGACCATGACGTTTGCATCCCTCTATCACTCTGCTTGCAGGCTCTGCCATCTGCTCAAAATGCTGTCCCTTGTCATAAGAAATATAAAGGCTATGACCTCTCATCTGCTCAGTGCCTGTTGTCACACCCGCTGTACCTACAACCAGTGCTGCTCCTGCCTGCGTAACAAAGGTCAGATATTTTTCTGACAGTGGTATCACTTTTGACCAGGTATGTCCCAGATCATGAGTGAGTAACAATCCATCCTGCTGACTGGCATAGTATAAAGTATTCGCATCTTCCTGATCTACCCACAGCCTGTCGGCGGTTCCCCTGCCATTTAGATTGCCATGAACAAATACTGGGATCTCCTCGTAGTGGAAATGTTCACCATAATCCTCCGAAATCGCAAGAATACCATTCCTGCCACTTCTTTCTCCCTCTCCACAGGCTATGTATAAACGATTAGGAGCGTTGTAATCAAGTGCAATCGCTATGGGAAATGTCTCACTCAAATCTTCCATTGTTACATGAGAAATAAGACTGATCCATTTCTGTTCTTTCGCATCAAACCGGTAAGTTCCGCCTATATCTGTCCTTGCATACAGAACATCCTTCTGCCTGGGATGATAAAGGAATCCGGTTACATATCCGCCTCCGGGAATCGGCAGATTTTTATACTCATAAGGAATCTGTTTCATCTGATACCCTCCTGTCCTCATTTTGTCTTTATTTTATAACAGAATAGGGTAAAAAAATACATTACTATTTAGTTATGTATATAGTAAATTATTATGATAATTAAATGTTGATTTTATCAGTGTTTTAAGGATTCTGTGTTCATATTGTGTCACTAACCGTTTTTTATTTTATTACACTTTGTACAATTATATTTAACTTTATTAAACCATCATTTTACATCTATTTATGTCTACATTTTAAATGACTCGACGTAATTTTAATATCATTTCTTTTTCATTTTAAAAGCCTCCATATAGGAGGCTGTGGATAGGTGCTATATACAAAATAATAATATTGATTCAATTTTAACAAATTTTCTTCCACACAGCTCGTGTATTCTTTCCTACGATGCCATCTTCTTTAAGTCCAAGTAATAACTGTACTTCTTTAATTAACACAACTACTTCTGCTGTAATAATTCCATTAATTAAAGTTACATCCGTAATCTTTCCAAATCGCCATAAATACCACAATACCCAGTTTGCATCGTTGCCAGTAATTCCTATCGTTACATTACGAATCGGTTCTGTAAATGGATTGTATTCTACTGGAATCATTATTTCTGTATTGCAAACCGGTCTATCCGAATACCACACATTAAGATCCAGATATCCCTGTGCACCATTTATACGTCCCTTGGAACTATATTGCCATCCTTCCAGTTCTAAGTCCTTTGGAAGATTCTGTGTAGTTGGTACAGGGTCTGTAATAAGTTTATCCTGTGTGGATGGATAACGTGCCCACCAGAATGGTATATCTCTTAATTCACCAACATATCGCTGTAAATATGGTTTATAAAAAGAAGCACCTGTATAAATTCCGAATTTCATTCCTGCTTGTTCTGCAGTATCTCTATATACTTTTATTATATCCAGTATTTTGCTACCGCAACCTTGCATAGAAGCATCTTCCAGGTCTAACCACATCATTTCTATACCGTATGGCAATGCTAAATTTACAAAGCTATCGGAAGCTCTATGTGCTTTTTCCTTTGTATTCGCATAGCAATAATTATAGCCATCCTTTGCCGGGATTCCTGCTGCTTTAAATCCTACCATATGTTCGTGGAATCTCGTGTCTGGAGCATTCCCCGCATTATTTACCTTTACTATAGCAAATTCTACGCCACTTCGTTTAAGGGCATCATAGTCCCTTATTGCATTCCAACGGCTTACGTCTATTCCTCTCTTCATATTATGCCTCTTCTCCATCTGTTTTACTGTTCATCAGCTTTTGTGTTATATCCAAGCCTTTGATCAGAAATTCAGGGACGTTAATTCCCATTACAACACAGTTTTCCAAAATGCTACGGATTTCATTGATTACGTAAGATGCCAGAACGAACCAACCAAGCAATATCAAGAAGTTCAAATTCACTCCCAGTATCTCACCAAACCGGATAAAGCAATCTGACACAAAGAATGCAATACCAATCACCACCCAGTACATAACTTTTTTCAGGATTCCTTTTGCACCTACTGCGGATGATTCATTCTTTTGATAGAATTTCGCTTTAATAATTCCTGTTGCATAATCAACTACATTTAATACAAGAAAACCTACAAATAAAAACCAATACTGTCCAAATACCGCAGCCAGAAATGTTGCGACTGCTCCCCAAACTACATTTGACTTTTCTAATACCTTCATTATGTTTTCCCTCCTGACAAATAAAAAAAAGAGCCAATAAAGAATATATCTCTATTGGCTCATGGCTCTGTTGTTTCTACTTGTATTTTATCTTTCTTTTATTCCATACGCAACTATTTTTTTCGTTTTTTTTACTTCTTACATATTAAAAATATAAGTATTTTATCCTCATCCTCGCTATTTTTTTATTCATATTATTACAGATGCATTTCTATTGTATTTCATTTTTACGAAAGGAAGATTTAAAATGAGAAAAGTAAAAGTATATTTTTTATTTGTCCTTGTAATCTATTACATTATCAACCGTATTCCGTCCTTAAATAATATCAGTGTTTTATATGATATTCTATTATATATATTTCCAGAATTTCATTATAAAATATTGAATAAAATAATCCTCCCAATATCTGAAAAATTACATAGATAATATCTTTAGAGGCATAGGCAATACAAACTTATGCCTCTGTCACAAATAGTAATTTAAGTAACAAAATTAATTGTGTGTCTGATACATTTATGGATACAACTGGTGGCACAATTACAGTTAATAAGCCTTCTAATTTCAAATCCTCAGAATGGACTATATTAATTTTTACAATAGAAGATTACAGAGGTAAAGAAAGCTTATCGGTTTCTGGTGCTTCTTTAATAAAAACAGTTGTTGGCGATAGATATGGCGTTTATTTTGACAGTAAATATAGGCTATACAAATCTACAGGACAAACTATCACAATGAATTTTTCGTATAGTACTAAAAATGCTTGTTTTGCTTATCTTTTAATTGATGGTAAGTATTCAAATTGTGAAACAGTATCAGATACTGTATCTTATAGCAATAATGATAAAGATTTATTTGTTTCATGCAATTTAAGTGATAATAGGGGATTTACTGCAATTACTAATGCACAAGGTTGTGTTATTCATTACGAATCTGAACGTAAAGGTATAAACATGTTAGGCTATTATGAAAATATGTTTATCGCATTCAGCTTGATTAACAATGGAACAGCAACAATAAATAGAACAACTACGAATCAATATGGCAAGGTTTTAAAATTAATAAAATAATTATTGTTTGTTTGCAAACACAAGTAATATATGTTAATACAGAAGAAGATTCCAATAATCAATATTTGTATCCGTTGACGACTTCCGACCCAAAGCCTATCAGTTATAAGCTTAACTACGGTACAAATAAAAGCGGCTTGATAGAAGAAATAACAGAAGACGGTTTTAAGTTTGGAATTTCGTCTTCAAAAAGTATCTTTGTTGTAGCAAGAGGTTAATTCAATTTCATATCTAAAACAAACATTAAAATTATTAGTTTAAGGTTCATAATACATTGTTATTCTATTGTTCATATATCCACCATAAGAGCCTGCATAACATGAACCAGTAATTATATCTCCTTTAGATACATTAATAGTTTTGCTATTATTAGCAGATGTTCCTGATACAGATAGTACAAGACTACCATTTATTTTTATTGCTGCATTTCCACTTGTGACATTGCCATTGCCACTTATTACAATTTTTAAAGAACCACTTTGATTGATTACAATATTTTTATCTGATAGTGTAATAATATCATTTGGATCTGTTGCAATAGTACTAAACATATCAGTGGTAGAAAGACCACTAGCATTCAAGTTTGCAACATATAGTAAACGGTTACTACCTAAATTACTATTGGATTCCGATGTAAACATACTACTCATCTCCTTTCAGCATCTGTTCAACGGTTGACCGCCACATGTCCGGTACATTTTCCAGTTTCATTTTTCCTGCTTTTACTCTCTTATAATAGATAACTGCCATGATTATTCCTCCACTCCGCTAAGTTTGTTGACTTGGTTCTGAAGATTGGAGATTGTCTGTGCCATTTCCATTATCGCATTTATGAGATCTTCCTGCGATATCGCAAGCTCTGCTTCTTCTTCCTGTTTCTTTTCTTCTGCTGCTGCTTGGGCTTCCCTCTCGTTCTGGTCCTTATAATAGCTTCTTTCATCAAAATGCCATGTCTCATCATCCCAGTAGTAATATGGCATTTTGTCTGTAGTGTCTTGTGGTATCTCTTCCAATACGGCATCTTCCTGATCGAGATGGTACTTTTCTCTGTGTTTGCTATAGTATTTCTTATTATCCTTAACTGCAAAAGCTACACTGTACATTGCTTATACTCCCTTCTTAACTGCGTAAATTGTTGGAATGGTAATAGCTGCTATGGGCTTGGAATTAGCATAGATTCTTAACTTTCCTGACTGGGTATTATAGTACGGTGCAAACACTCCATCCTGCAGCTCTGCCGGTGCGAAGCATACCTTTGCCGCATGGTTGGCTGTAATGCCGGACAGGGTTATATCTGCCTTATATGTATATCCTTCGGCTATAATTGCTGCCTCATTGGCAAGTGATGCGGAATATGTACCCCACGCCGATGCTGCAACACTTACATTTGCATATGTCTTAATCATTTCATTAAAAGCGTTATATGTCCTGGTTTCCAAGTCATTCATGTTCGCTGCATTAAACATATCTCCTGCCTGGGACTCTGTGCCCTCTGCCCTTGCCACATCAACTGTCTGTGTTGCCCCTGTCGCAACATTGGTCAGCTTCCTTCTTCCTGCATGCTCTACAAGCCTGTCCTTCCATGTCTTTTTAGTAAATCCCATACTTAGATCACTCCTATCTCTTCTCCTGCGGCTATTTCACCGCAATAATCAACGTTGCTTATGTTGCCAAAATAGATTACATACACATCGTGTAATATTCTCTCGATTGCATTCCATTTCTTGTAATCGTTCAAGGGCTGCTCCGGTACTTCTGGCGTACTGGTATAGATCATATAGTTGTCCCGGATTCTTTGTACATTCTCCCTTATCCTGCAAAAGTCACTTGTCCGTGGCAAGTCTCCTATTTTCCAATCATTTTTTACAGATACTGCAATTCCTATATACTCAGCTATTATTTCGGTATTCCGTTCGACTCGGTTCAAGTCGTTTGTATTTATATAGCCTTTTGCCGTTTTTTGCTCTACGTCCTGTATGGTTCTATCGTAAATAAAATATGGTAATACATACTCTATAGTATCTATGTAATTGGTTCTGTTTCCTGCCTCATCCACAATATCCAGTTCCAACAGATATGTATTCCCTGCGCTCTGCTCCGCTTTCGCGCTCCATGTCTTTCCATCGGCTTCCTGCTGGAACACTACAGCAACATGATTCACATATCCTGCCACATATACAATATTGCTTGGCAGGACAATATTGATATCCATACTATTCGACCTCCAGTGTGATCACTACGCTGCCTGATACATTTGCGGGATTCGGACTCATTACAACGGACTTTACCGTTGGTACTGTGGTGTCCAGACTGACAGTAAGCGTAATCCCTGTTGTCTTGCCTGCTGCATCCATGGCAGTTACCTTTATCGTATTTGTACCTTCTGTAAGCACTACAGCCTGTGCGAATGCCCCAGTATCACCTACCGTTGGGGAATACGTCTTTGAACCATGTACAACCGTTACTGTGACCGGACTGGATGTCGTATCGTTGGTTACTCCTTTTACAATCAGATTGCTTTGTTTTGTAATAAGACCACTTGCCGGTTCACTGATTGTAAGTGTGGGTGGGATTGTATCTACCGTAAATGTTGCTTTTGCCGTTGTTGCTGCATTACCGTCATTATCTGTTGCTGTAATTTCAATCGTTTTTGCGCCATCCTCTAACGCAGATTGCGGCGTATACGTGAAACGATACCCATTCGTGATTGCTGTTTTGCCCATTCCTACAGAACCATCTTTATATGTTGCCCCTGACAGCTTAAGGGCTACCGTTGACAGCTTCACGCCACTTCCACCGGCTTCATCTGTCACATCAAAGATAATTGGGAGCATATTGTTGCTGAAGTACGCCCCATTGGACGGCTGTACCAGCTTAATGACCGGCTTTACAGTTTCTTTTACAATTAACCGCAATGCTGATCCTATGGTAGAATCTGTTGCATCCACTGTAGTGACTGTGCCGGCACTGTTCGTGGCTTCTACAGTTACCGGCCAGTACGCGCCTGTCTGATTGTACGATGTCACAGATGGGGCTGTTATGCTGCCTTCCCATTTCCCTGTGCTGCTGTTCCGCGCTAGGTTTGACCATACCCCATTGATTTTTACCCTTACTTTTGTAATTGCCATGCTGCTATATACCTCCTATCTGCTGCCCTGCGTACAGCTCACCTGCATAATTCTTGTCATTCGTGTATGTAACGGTCTTATCCGTCACATCCATAACTATTTTTATAATGCCCTTTGCAGTTGTTGACGCCGGAGTTATCTGTACATGCTCTATCTCTATCTTGCTCAAATATCCCCAACCTCCTCTCCTGCGTATATTTCTCCTGTATAATAGCTGTCCACCGTTAATAGGTAATATCCTCTAAGCTGTGCAGTACTCAGAAATCCACCTGTAAGGTCTGTGGTAAGTTTTTCAATGCCAGCCACATAATTTCCATATGCCCTGTCTGCGTTCTCTACCAGCGCCCACTGTGACGTTCTTTCGCCATCACTTATATACTTTGCTTTTATTCCAATAGTCAGATTATAATAGTCTAATATCTCTGTGGCTCTCTTTTCTGCCTGCTGTGCGTTCAAAATCGTACAGGTAAAGGACTTGGTTGCCCGGCTTTTGCCGGCTTCTACCTTATCTACAGATGCTGTTACCGTAATATCTTCCTTGCTGTACTGCTTCCCTGTCAGTATTACCTCTGCTGCCTCAGTACCAGTTACTGTAAAGGTTATATAATTATTCTTAACTTCGATTATCTGCCCTGTGTTTATAGAAACGCTGTCCGGATTCACCGGCGATGATAATTCTATCGTATATGCCCCAGGCTCATATGTACCCTTTGCAATCTGCTTATCTTCTGTCCCAAGAGTATATTCAGGATATTTGATTGACACATCCGATATATAGTCATTGTTGGTGGTAACAGTACTGAATTTCCTGCTCCTTGCAATCGTGCTTGTAATGACCCTGTTCGTCCGGTATATGTCAAGGCTCTCACTCCTAGAATCATCAACGACAGCCCCACAGGCAAACAGGACTTCCCTCAGCGCCTTCCTACACGTCTGAATCTTTAGCCATCCATACAGTCTGCACCTGCGTACCTCATCCGTTACTGTATACTCTTCAATCCCTGCTGCCCGCATTATACTGTCGATCACAGTGCCTGCCAGTTCTCCGTTATATACCTTACCTTCACGGAAATTGTGTTCGTCCAGCCGGCCCTTGTAATCCGTACATGTAATTGTGGTTACGTTCTTGTCCGTCTTATAGCTCTGTAGAAAGAATTTTCCAAGTAATATATCTGCTCCATCCACCTGTTCATACGCAAGGGTCGGCTGTCCTGCCTGTAGTACCTGGTGCTTGCCTTTTATATTACCAAGGTTAAAATCATCATTCTCATCAATCAGCTTGAACGTGAGCTTATTTATCGCTATCTTATCGGGTATTAGCTGGCATTCTTCCACCAACGAACCGTCCTTTACCGGAAGGCCGCCCTCTCCGAATACATACTCTGTACCATATTCGATATATCTTAACTTGACATAACGGTATGGCTTGGTTCTCTCAAAGATTACTTCTATTTTCATGTAATCTTTGACTTGATGCTCTGCAAAATACGTCAGGGAATCCGGTTCAAATACTTCATTATCAGTCAGATATCCATCTTTATCGTACCATTTAATACGCATAGACAAAGGAAACTCATCCTGGAAAAAGAACTTCAGACCGATGGATGAATGCTGCTCTGAGAACAATATTATAAGTATAGGATCAGCAGCGAACTGACCGTTCTCATCCGAGCATGTGTCGGTGAAAAACACGATATCCTCCGGTGCATCCGGCATTTCCTCCCTGCTACCATCCAAAAGAAAGAAATCCTGTTCCAAAGTGGCATAATTAGTTGCTTCTATATTGTCCTTTATCTTGGAAATATCCCCAAATGGCTGATTATATGCAGTTGTCGGCGTGCTGTCTGCTATTGCCGTAGTATCTTTCAGATCGTAAATGCAGCGAAATCCTGTCTTTGCCATATACTGCCTCCTTATGGTGTCCTGAACGGCTTTTTCATCGTGAACTTACAGGTTAGCCCCTGGAATGTAACCGTATCACTATGTATTTTCATGATTTCATCTGCCACTTTTGATATGTATCCTCGAAATGAAAAATCACCTTTTGTGCTTGGCAGGATAAAATCATGAAACGCTACAGGCTCTGTGAGTTTATCTATCAACCCCTGATATGTGTCATCATCATCAATAACCCCGAATGCCAGATCATAGTTGGCATATACTCCCAGGATTTCTCGTAATAAATCTCCGTTCTCTTCGTTACGTTCTGCATATTTGTCCAACACATCAAAGGATCTTTTTATTGATACAAGAGGCACATCATATGCAATTCCATCAATTATAATCCCCTGTGTATAATCAGCCATTATGACATACCTCCCAATACATCAATATCGTAACCCTGTCTATTCATTTCGTTTAGAAAATCCTGCAAAGACAGTCTTGCGAATGTTTCGCCATCATAGTTCAGATTTACGTTCAACACACCTCCTGATCTATCACCGACAACATTTCTGACTGCATCTTCGATAGTGGACAATGGTGCTTCGATGTTGGTCTGTCCGACTGGCTGGTCTCCGAGGATTGCCGCAAAAGGATTGCCGCCACGGATTACTGCACCATTGGCAAGCATAGGAATGTCCGGCATTTCCACCCTGCCAAACTGCACATGGCTTATCGTATGTGCTTCAAAATTCACTCCTGGTATCTTATTGGCGGTTGCTACTGCATCTTGCATGAATTGGTTAATCTTATCAATTACCGTATTAATCATGCTCTCACATGCCGCAATTATCTTATTCATTATATCTACTGTCTTACTTACGATACCAACAAACCCGTTATAAATACCCTTTTTCATGTTCTCGCCGAGAGTTTTCCATCTCTCTGCTGTGAACCATGGTGCTACATGTGTGTCCCACCAATTTTTTATCGCCGGTCCCCAGAATGCGACAAGTTCATCCCACTTGCCTGAGATACCATCCAATATACCTTGTGTTACTTCCAGCCACTTCTCAGCTGTGAACCACGGTGCCACATCTTCATCCCACCATGTCACAATTGCTGAATCAGCCCACCATGCTTTTATCTCATCCCATTTTTCTAACGCTCCTTGATATATTCCGTCAAATACTTCTACCCATCTCTCAGCTGTAAACCATGGCGCTACAGCTGAATCATACCAACTCTGAATTTCTAGCCATTTTGTAAATGCCTGTGTCTTTAAGAACTCAAGCTGGGCACTAATATTGGAAGATGTTTCTGCCATCTTACTGCTCAATGCATCTCCTGCATTCTGCAATAATTGGAACACCTCAATCATTTGCCTTACTGCACCAATTCCCGGATTGAATAATGTCAGGAATTCTGTCCCAAGACCTTCTTTCATACTATCCGGTAATTTTACATTTACATTACCTTCTCCAAATATGTGATCCAGAATCCCCTGTGCAACACCTTCTGCAAAATCCACCGGAAAATCAATTAATGCATCTCCACAAGCCTTAAAAAACTGTGTTAAATCCCATACAAGTCCTACCCAGTCTATACCGCACAGGAAATCAACAAGTTTCTGACCTATATCCTTGAATGTTTCATCTTCTCTAAGTTTATCAACGGCTGCTGTTGCAGCTTCTAATAATCCCTTTGCAAAGGTGCTTAAAGTTTCACCGGTAAGACCAGCATCCCAGTTTTCAAAGAATCCTTTTATTCCTGCTGCCAAGGACTTCCCGAAATTCTTCCAGTCAAATTCTTTACCGAAGGAATTCAGGAAATGTAGCGCTGTATTTATTGAATTTGCAATAGTTTTTCCAAGGTTATAAAAAAGGGCTGGCGATATCAAGCCATTCAGGAAATCAGCAATGCCCGTCCCAAATCTATCAGCTTTGTTATAAATACTATCCCAGTCAATATCATCTAATGATTGCGCTATTTTTTCTCCGATAGTACGTCCAAGTTCAAACCAATCTTCTTTGTCAATGGCATCTTTTATTCTCTTTGCGAACTTTGTTTCTGGCGCTTGGTCATCCGTTTTTACTTCCTCAAACATGTCCTTGGGACTTGTCCCGCCTGATCCGCTGCCAGAATCCTTTTTAGACAGGACTTCCAACGTGTCAAAAGACGCAAGCGCCCCTGCTGCCTTCTTGGCAGATTTGGACGTACCATCCAAAGCAGCTGCATAATCTTCCTGCACCGCCGTTGCTTTTGTCCATGTACTCTTACCCTGTAAGATAGCCATGAACTGGGCTACCTTATTGGCTGCCATGGTAATATAATTGATTAACTGCACCAGGTATGGAATAGCCATCTGGACAATTGGAGCAAAGGCAGTAGCAAGGCTGTTCTTTAGCTGTGTACTGGATGATTTCAGCTGCGACATCGCAGCATTATAGTCATTGGAATATCTGACCAGGTTCTGGAATCCTGTCTTCATGCCCGATACCATGGCATTGAATCCCTTGGTTATCCAGTTAAATATCAACAGGCTAAAGGCTATTCCCTTCAATCTGCTTCCTAATGTCGATAAAAGCCCGCCTGATTTCCTTGCATGGGTATTAATCTTGTTAAAGGCTTTCTTACCGGATTCACCCATCTTCTGAAAGCCCTTCTGCTCATAATCGACCTGCTCTTTTATCTGTTTGAGCCTTGCCGTAATGTTATCGTATTCCTGATAGCCGGCTGTCAGTCCAGCCTTTTTCAGTTCTGACAATCTTTCCTGTAACCTGATCTGTTCTGCAAGCAGGTCTACGAGCTTCTGGTCGGTCACCTGTGCATTGACACGGATGCTCTGTAGTTTCTGCTCTTCCGCTTCCTGCTCACGCTTCTTGGCATTTACCCGCTCCTCTTTCGCAATCCTGGCTTCTGTCTCAGCCATTCCCTTATCTGTAAGGCTTCTGAGATTGGCTTCATATTCCTTGACAGCATCTGTGGCATTACGCCATGCAAGATATGCCTGGTCATAGTCATCATCCCCGAAATACTGTCCCTGTGCCTTCAGTTCTTTCAGGGAGGCAGCATATTCCTCTACATCCACCCGGAGCTGGTTCATATGTGCATCTGCATCCGCAATCCCGGCTTTCGCACGTTCCATCTCGGATGCTATCTCTTCTACCTGCTGGGCAGTCTGCGCCTGCTGTTCCGCGTTGCTTTTCCAGTCAAAAGCCACTTCTCTTGTGGCTTCAGTTTCCGGATTCTGCCCTGCAATTTCTTTCTGCTCTTTTGTCTTAGCAATCAGGGCATCAATGCGGGCTTCTTCTTCCTCTGTCCATGCAGATCTATAATCAGGGCTTTCTGTCTGTGCCTGTACAGCTTCTTTCTGCTTCTTTATATTCTTATCAAGCTCAGTATTTACCTTTTCAATGACTTTCGCCTGTTTCTCATATTCCTCAGTTTTTGTGCCGGCTGCTGCTTTGTCCAGCTCTTCTACTTTATCTTTTGCATCATCTGCCTTATCCTCGATATCCTTAAAGGTTTTTGCCACCTTATCCAATTCTGAAGAATCAACCTTAGTGCTAACACGTATACTTGTATCATACTCAGCCATATGAAAAGCCCCTTTCTAAAAATAGAGCCAGCTACATGTATAAAAACATGTAAACCGGCTCTAGGCTCTTCTGGCTGTTATCTTTTATTTCTCAATTGATTGAAGACGGAAAGCGCCTCATCATTTTCCTTCTTTTCCTCTTCTGTAAGTTCTGTCTTCGCTCCAAGACTGTATATCTTCTTCGCTTCCATGATAGCTTTACGCTCTTTTTGCTGCATTTTTGCATCCAACTTTTTACAGCGTATATCCACCACTCGGGTGAAAGAACATTCTTCCAAATTAGTAAGCAGCCCCATGAATACGAACCAATGCATCTGTACTGTGTTCAGGTCAATTCCATACTGTTTCAGGAATGCTGCGTAGATTCTCCACTGATCTACATCAAAGTCAAATGTCAGTACCTTACTTTTCTCCTTTTTATGGTTATCATGATTATATTCGTTCAGATACCATTCAAGCCCCTGCATAGCTTCTTCTAAAGTCGATGGAACCTTGTCCCCATAAAAAATCATCTGTAAGGCTTGAATAACTCTTTCATTCTCTTCGTACTCCTCATCTTGTAGGCACTGCATGATCTGGATTCCTGTACGAAAAGATGCATCTATGGGATATCCATGCCATTCATATGGCAGATTGTCCAACATGACATTGAACATAATTATCTCTTCCTTCTATTTTTACGGTTGCCGCCATATTGCGGGGTAAATGCGCCGCCCTGTCTCTCCCTGCTATACTTCTGTGCAATCCTCTTATGCCTGTCATTCGTATATTTGTCAAATATAGGCAATAACTGGTCAAAGAAGTCTGTTATTGCATATGGAGAGGGGGCTGTGGTGTCAAATACCTTATAGCAACAATCCTCCCCAAACAAAGAATCAATCTCTGCTGCAATATCCTGCATTGTAGTGACTAAAAGCTGTATATGCTCCTTCTGGTTAAGTCCTGTACCCTTTACCTTTATCTCCTGTCCGGCATTTGCGAATTTATCGATCAGATCATAAAATCCATCCAGAAACTGTACATCTTCCACAGGAACGGATATAACATCCCCATTGTCATTTACTTCAATATCCAGCGTTTTCCTAACTCTTAAACTTTCCATTATTACCATCCTCTCTGAATGTGATGGACGACAGAGAGGTACGTCCACCACATATGTTAATTTTGATTAACACCTGTCTTATGTTGTCGGTGTAAATTTGTTAGTTGTTACATTGAATGTGCCCTGAATCGGATCACCTACACCGCCCAGTGTCATGTTGTTCATCAGTTCACTACCTGCATCGCCGCCGATAGAATCAAACTGATATGAGCACTTACGTTTCACAGCTGGATATTCTCCTTCTTTTGTCGGTGTCTCTAAAATGTTTAATCTTACATAACTCGACATTGCAGATGAGCCTGTTGGAAGAGTCTTGATCTTCTCATTCATCCAGTTCTGAAGCTTATCATCTTTGATATACTCTTTTTCTACACTAATGGAAGGTGTGTAACTCTTAATATTCGTTGTTCCGTTACTCTGATTGATGTACTGCTTTGTCTCAGATTCCGGATTGAATTCTTCTACCAACGAACTTACACCATCACCAATCAACACATACTGTTCTGTTTCTGCGCCAATGTCAAAAAAATGCATCAGCTTTTCTCTCATTTCAGACATTGTTATCTCTCCTTCACATATTTAATAGCGATAGTCATCTGGTATACAGAATCATTCTCGCTCGTTGCACCCATGAAAAATGGGGTAGTTATCCTTATTTCTTTTACAGTTGCATCCTGTAACACAGGATAATTGCCAAGTCGGTTCTGTTCGTTTACCCACTCTGTCAGTTCTTCCCCAAACACATTGTTGTCAATGCATTCTGCATTTTCCTGATTCGGCATACATGCCCTGAATGTGTAATGATCCGTATATTCTTTTTTACCGGACAAATAGGACTTTACATTCTGAATCGGTTCTTTTGCCAGTGAATACTTGCCAGTACCTGCCCTTTGGATATCTGTGTCTATTTTCTTCGGTTTGAATTCTCTCAGCCACGTTATAATGCTCTCTGATACTGTCATTTACCAGCCTCCAGTCTTGCAGCTTTCTCTATGGCATCCCTGCCGCCATCCTGTAGCATACGCTCTACCCAATGTCCGCCTCTTGTCTTCTCTCCGTTGTATTGTAGCTTCCTGACAGGATCAGATGGCACTTTTTTTACTCCTTTTCTGGAACGCCAGCCATTTTCGGTCTTGAATCCTGCACAGTGCAGATCAGGGTCTTCATAGACGATTCCATTCCACATATAACGTGCATATGGTGTGTTCCATACAACATCTGTCTGGTTCTCAATATGCCCACTTGCTTTTAGGCTACCTTCCTGAAATGGAACATAATTATCAGAAAGCCTTAATACTTCATCCGTGACTACCTGCTGTACTCTTCCACGTTCCTCTACACCAAGGGTATGCATGCAGTCCTGTAGGTTAAAGTCACATTTATAATTCAGTCCCATTACTTAGCCACCACCTTGATATGTTTCAACCTTGGCATGTTGCGGTTATCAGATACAGAGGTCACAGTCACTGCATATTGGTAATGTTCTCTCAGCGCTGATATCCTGCAATCCTGCCCTATTTCCTCTGTTGCTTCGCCAAGAACAATGATATCCTTGCCGCTCTTAGCATTCAGTGTCCAGTAGTTTCCACGTTCTTCATCCGACAACCTGTTATACTCAACAGGCTGCAAATATGGTTTATTTCCGTATCTGCGTCCAAAATCTATCGTGATGCTTTCCACCTTATTCTCTGTCTGTACACCGTTAGATGTAGACACCTCATTGCGGTTGTGTCTCCACTGTACACCCTTTACTACAGATCTGCCCCAGTGCTCTGTACCGTCTTCAGATTCGTAGTAGTTATATATTGTTGCGATGTCGCAAAATAAAACACTCATAGGCATATCGCTCCTGCTAATCCTGTACCTGACAGCCCTGACCGTATTACAGATGTAAGCTGTTCTTCCTTTTCCTGTGATGTGACAACCTTGTAGGACTCTGAATATCCATCATTGCTGACAGATGCGATACCAGTACCCATACTGGACGATTCCTGTACGCTCATGATGTTAAGCAGCTGGCAAAACGTATCCTGAATCTGAATATGTACTTGCTGTTGGAAATCTGTCGCTGTTTCCTCACTATACGCATTTTCAAACTGCTTTGCCCTCATGTGGGTAATGGTATTCAACTTGATCTCTGCCAGTCTGGATAACCGATTGAATTCATTTTCATCCGTAACATTGTTATAAAAGGAGCAGTACTGCTCCCACGTTATGTAAGACATTACTACTCCCTCCTCTGTTCCTTACTCTGTTGCGGGATCATCGGCTGCAGAATCTGTCTTTCCTTTTTTGGAAGCCTTCTTCGCTTTCAGTTCCTCGTTTTCCTGCCTCAAGGCTGCATTCTCAGCCCGAAGTTCTGCATTCTCAGAAAGCAGCTTCTTATCCTCTTCGCTCTTTGGCATTGCGCCCATTCCTACTGTTCTCATAAGCTCCTCCTATGCCTGATGGCTTAAATAGATACCAGCTACCTTATTCTTATAGACATCAACCAGTCCGTATTTACGGTACTTTACGATATCTGCGTCAGCATCCGGGTTAGCAGATGCTGGAATCACATTAGATACAACATGCTTATCATGCTTAATAATGGCAGGCTTATGAATAATCATGAAATTAATTGGCTTCGCATCTTCCTGTACTCTTTCATAGTATGAGGACATGGAACCTGAGGATGCGCTTGATCCTGCTACCGGTGTATAAACTCCACCGCTCTCTGTATAATAGGTCTTTGTTGTTACTGGTGTAAGATCTTTTGTCTTTTCATACTTGGCTGTACCTTTACGGTAATGACCTGCTTCCTCACCAGCAGACTTGCCATCCAACAGATCAATGGCAGTATAGAATCTTCCCTGTGGTACTGCTTTCTTAACGGTAAATGTTGCTAAAATCTCCTTGGACTTATAAGAATCCATCATCAGAAGCGCATTGAGAAGATTTGCTGTCGCATACAGGATTCTGCCCTCTTCCGGTACTTCATCATTGTCCATTGTGTTCTTCGCTTCCAGAAGTTCTGCAAGAAATGCATCCGCGGTGGTAATTTTCTTTGCTTCTCCTTTGGAAATTCCTGCAATGCCTGCCAGTGTAGCAAAGGTAAAGGCATCTGCCTCCGGTGCTACCTTAGTACGCATCAATTCTGCACCTGCCATACTAAAAGCAAGATTGTAGGTTTCCTGATTATCCATAGCATCTACAGATAACTTAGCGCCACGATCATAGTTATACTCAGTGGACGCCCACTTAAAATCTACAGTTCCCTGTGTGTAACCACTGTTACGGTCATAATCGCCAAGACCGGTTACTGCAATCTGTGGATATACGATCTCCTTTACATTTGCGCCGGCTCTTGCCATTGCAGGGTCTCCAGTCAAATCACTGGTAACAGACTCCTTTTTGTATACCTCGTCAAGCAGAGGTACATATGATTTTGCTAATACAATCGTATTCGGCATTTAATTTTCCTCCTTATTTTGTCTCACTTGCAGGTGGAAGTCCCATAGCTGCTCTCATGGCAGCTTCTTCAGCACTTGTGCTACTGCCACCTCTCACCCGTCCAATCAAATTTCCTGTTCCTTCCGGTTTAGGTTCCGGCTCACCGAAGAGCATTTTGCTGTCTTCTGCTTCTGTCAGCGCTTTCAGTGCTGCAGCAACATCCTCTTTCTGATTCTTGGATGCTTTCAATGCTGGCACATCCAACAGTGCAGTAATTGCCTTTGGATTCTTACCCTTCACGGAAGCAATACTTTCTTTCACAAGATCATCAAAATCACGATCTGCAATTTTCGCATCATAATCCTTCTGGATATTGTCTTTTTCTGTTTCCAGATCCTTGATTCTCTGATTCAGACCAGACACATCTACATCTTTAAATCCGTCTAACTTATCTTGCAAGTCTTTCATTGCGGTATCATTGGCTTTGATTGTATCATTCGCTGCGTCCAGCTTCTTAGCCTGATTGTCATAATCCGTCATGGTCTTGTAGTTTTCGAGTACAGCCTTTTCAAAGTCCTTCTTCTTATCTTCCGGCACTTCAAGTCCATACTCTTTCATGATTTCAAAAATGTTCTTCATACTGTCCTCCTAAAATATTTTTTGAATCGCACTTTCTGCGATATGGGAAATTGCAAAGGCAGGATTTGAACCTGCGACCTTCTGGCAGCGAACCAGACGAGCTTCCGAACTGCTCTACTCTGCAGCATTGACAATAAAAAAGCGCCACGCAGCAATTCAATCAAGAATTAACTACTTGGCGCTTGGGCTCTATTGTCAAAATTGATTCAGTTTTACATTTCTTGCAGTACCCCGGGAAATTGATTAATACAGTATCTTTTCTCAACATCTGCATCTTAGGATTTCCACAATGAGGGCATCTGCACCAATAATATCCACTTGGCAACATATGTAACCCTCCATAGATATATTATAGCAAAACTTATGTTTTGTTTCAATGGTAATATAAAAAAATCCACCACAATCTTGTGATGGTAATAAGATAAGAGAATATTTTGGTGGATGTACCTCTTCCCGCATTTCTTTTGACCCAAATAGTGCGTAGCAGCACAATCTTTACTTCAAAATATCTGTGCTATAAGCAAAGAACTACCTGGCAGGCGTCGCCTCTCCTGCATCTCTTTTGACCCATAGGGTGCGTGGTTGCAACGAATTTTACCACCTCGGATAGTTCTTCTCTTATTGTGTTTACATCATTTCTATTTGCTCAGATATTTCCCTTAAGCATTTGCCATCAAACATTTTATCATTCATCACATCATCCACCGAAATATGGCTGTGCGCTTCCCTACCATAAGAAAGTGCTATATCAGTTCTGCTAAAAGGGCAAACAGCTCCATGTTTACCCTTGTATTCAAAATCAATATCGCCAGCCATTGAATTTATCATTTCAGCTAATTTATCCGGCTTCATAAAATATCGCTGTTCTCCTTTCTTTCCTCTTCCGTCAGTTCTCTTACTGGGCGTCCTGTCAGCTTTCCATCTTCCCAGGTATAATCATGTGCGTGCTCACCCTTCTCACCAAATGGATGACGCTTTGCGTTACCGTGATTATGATTGGAAATCTGCTTAATTTGCTTTCCCTCATTATCATAATAATTACGGTTCACACCGCCATTTTTCAATACCTCTTGTGTTATGCTGTTTGGGTTTCCATGCAACAAGGTTTTTTCAACATTAATTATATCATTTTTCGATGCTTTTACAAGGCTATCATATTCTTTCCAAGCCTGTGTCTTCTTAATGTCGGAACTTCCTGCATCATAACGGATATTGTTATACTTCTCAGGTACTTTATATTTTTTACAAAAATCTTCATATTCTCGTATCTTAGTCTTAATCTTGCGATTTACCTGTGCTGTGTCCATTTGCAGCTTGCTCATGGCTTCCCTTTCACGTTTTAATGCCCGGATTCCTCTTTCCATGGTCCTCTGCTTCTGGGTCAGTGCATAGTAATCATACGTTTTTCCGTTTATTTCTACTTGAGGTGGTACTTCTTTTGGAGCAAAATCATTCAACTGACTGCTGCCCTCATGCCACACATAATATGTATGTCGGCAATTATATCCCAGAAAACCAAGCGGATCATTCTCATGTGCATCATCAATGCTATAACCTGTAGCCTCCCACATATCTTTTATCTCTGTCTGTCCGATTCTGTCAGCTTCTTTGGTATAGTCATGTCCCGGCTTTACATAATAGACCTGCCCCTGCCACGACTCATGATTAGCATGTCCATGTCCTGTATTTCTTGCACCGATATGCTCCGATACATATACAAGATTTTCCCCTGATTGAAGGAAATTATTGTCTTTGATCTTATGCACCAGCTGATGCGCCCCTGTCCGTACTGCCAGCTTTACGCCGGTATCAATCTGTTTACTCCTGCCACTCTTATAATCAATGGTACGCAGACCGCTTTGTGACATATTGTGAATTGCGTCATATATCACCTCTTCCTTGGAAAATGCCCCGCTAGTAAATTTTATCAGCGCCCTGTCCAACTCACGCCGGTATGCTTTCTCTATGCTCTCAAACCCATAGATACCCTTAAATCCTGTCGTCCGTGCAATATTTTCCAGTTCCCCATTCGTCTGCTTGCCAATAGCATCTACCAGCTTAGGTAGGAATGAGTCATCCTTCAGCGTTTTTCCTGTCTGTTTCCATGTCCTGAGATCATCCAGATATGACAGGTCGCCCACATCTGCAAATATCTCTTCTCCTGCCTTTTGCGCCTGTCTTGATATTTCCCTCAGGCTTTTCTTTACCTGCTTCTGATATTCCAGTGTATTCTTTGCCACTTGTTTCCTGAATTCCGGGTCTGCCCTTAATATCTTCATGGCTTCCTTACGGATCCGTGCAGGGCTATAGCCCAGTTCATACAATGCCTGGGCTTTTATCTCTGCTGTACGTGTATAGGCAAGCGCTTTTTGTATCCTGGCTGCTATGTCCACTATTACTTCATGTTCAAGATATTGAAATAGCGGTACAAGTGCGCTGCTGATATATTCCAACTGTTCCTCTGTAAGCATATATTAGTCCTCCGGTTCTTCCTGCTGCCTTTGCTTCTCTTCCTGTTCCTGCTTCTCCTCTACCAGCTGTGCAGCTTCCTCTTCGGTCAAATTGTATGCATCCATCAGGTACCACACAGCCAACTTAGGAATATCAAAGGAAAGTGCATCATTTCTCTTTCTTTCCAATTCTGCCTCCTTGTCCGTAATATAACTATCATCGAAATCTATAAGAATATCCTGATCCAAATTGAACGCCTTGCCCTGAAAAGTATTTGCAAACCACATAATAGCCTGGCAAATATCCTGTATATACCGGATTGCTTCCTGCCGCTGTCGGTTAAGCTCCTGCATCTGATCTTGACGTTCCCCAACGTATTCAGTTGCTGTGGTAATCTGTCCGTTTTCAAAACTGTACTTTTTCGTTCCATATCCAAAAGACATTGATAACAGTGATAATGCCAGTTCAAAAGATTTTGTTACCTGCTCAATCCTTATTTCCGGGTTGTACTCCTGTATCATTCCCTTTTCATCTGGCAGTTTTTCCCCAGTGAACACAAACAGTTTCTTCTGCTCCGGTGTCAACTTCGGCTTACCATTATTGTCAAATTCACACAGCAGTTCATTCACAAGGATAATCTTTTCAGCTTTATCCAAGTCCGAAAAGAGAACATTGTAGCATAGATCAATGATTTTAAGCGCCGGGATAGCATCCCACAACTTAGGTAGTCCATACCCTTCCATATTGTCCAGATTGTTTACCTCTGCGTTACGCATAACTGCAAATGGTTTCACGTCCCCTAACTGAACAATGCGCTCACTATCCGGCAACTCTGTGCCTTTGTCATCGAATATATGTGTTTCTGCCACATACATTCCATTATTGTCCTGTGTAAAAAGAACAAGGGTAATCTGTTTTTTTCCTTTCACCAGTGAGCATCCTGAAAAAGCTGCTTCTTTTACAATATCGTTCTCTACGGTAAGGGGCATAAAAGCATCTGCTTCCACATAATTCAGTTTGATTGCACCGCCCTGTACAGAGCCATTATCCATAAACGTGGCATTATCCAGACGGATATAGCACGCAACTGTACCATCAGCCGAGGTCTTTTCCAGCTGTTTACGGTACTGCGTATTAAATTCACTGCCTGACAGCACATCTTTTACAAATTCTGCCTGTTCACCATTACCGGCATTGATTTCCAGTATCTCACATAGGTTTGCATCGTCAGAGCAGCATCTTTTCCCAAAATTCAGACGATTCAATTCATATGAAATCCCGTTCACTGTCTTTCTTTTGTGGAAATCCTCAATAATGCGGTTGCTATACCAGTTATCACATATTTGTATTATTGTCAACGCATTATCATTAATCATATACCCCTTTTTCTGTAAAAAATCCTTTACGCATCCTTCCATATTCCTCTCCTTATCTGTCTAAGTCTATCCACTCTACAAAATCAAGCCATGTGTAACACTCCGCATCCCACCAGTCATTACAGTTACCAATATTCAAATCTTCTGGCTGGTTCGGTTTCTTTTCATCCCATTTCAGCTTTCCTATAGCTTTCCGCAAGTTCTCACACCGTCGGTTAATCTTAAGTCTGCCAGTATTCAATAGCTTATCTACCGTCTTTGGTCGGTCTGATATTTCATTTTTCCGGCACCCTTTGATGTTCCGGTATGGCAGTTCTGCTTTCTTGGCGGCACTCCGCAAGCTGTTTATCATCGTCGTACTTGCACTATCAGGAAATACCCAATCAACGCGCCCATACTTCTCTATGCACATCCTGTAAAACTCTACGAACTTCTCGCATATCCTATCCGCATCAATGTCCTTGGATAGTGGAATGTGTGCCTCCTCCGCTGTTCTCAAATCATGATACCGATTGAAATACAGTTTAAGGACGAATGTCGTCATAGAACCATTGCCGCCGAAGTCAACACCCATCGTTACCTTAAACAGCGTCTTTTTCAGTCTGTGCTTTACCTCTCCGCCCTCGGTATATTCCTCAAATATGTCTGCATCATCATACAGATACGGCTCATTGTTATCTGCAAATTTCTGAAAGATTATTCCCTCTGCAACAGCTCGCTCTCCCTTAATGTCACGGCGATACCAGACAGTTCCCTTGTTGTATGTAAGCAGCACAGTTTTTATTTTTTCATCCGACATACTCATGTTGTCTACAAGGGTAAAATGTCCGTAATTGTAGCCGTAGTCAGAGTGTAATTCCTGCTGGTCCTGATGGAATTTTAATATGTCCGTGTAATACCAGTGTTCTTCCTCTTTCGGATTAAGGTCATGGAATATCTTACGGTCCGTGCTGGAAAGTGTACGGTCAAAAACCTCTTTCAGAAATTTCTGGTGACACTCATTCGCTTCGGTCACATATGCCATGCCGTAGGTATTACCCTTTATCAACTTCTCGTCCCCATCTTTACCGCCACCAGATACAAGCACAACCTTCTCTCCAGTCTTGGTCTGCACATAAACGCAATCGCGATCCTTATATTTGCCCTCCCGACAGCGCCCCTCAAAATAATTGAGCAATCCATATCCATCACAGTCCAAGATATTCAGCTTTGCCGTTGCGTTTGATACCCCGGCTACAAGGTGTATTTTGTTCCGGTGCGTTTCCAACAGCGAGCAGAAGATAATGGTCTGTAACACGTTCTTACCGCCACGCTTGCCACCCTCTGCCACATTGAACCAACTGTTCAGGCACCGGAGAAAGTATTGATATTGCCGTTCGCTGAACGGTGCCGGTCTATTCATCCGCTTTCTCCTCAAAATCTTCTATGGTTCGGTTGGCTACCGGATTCTTTAATATGTCTGCTATTGTCTGCATATTCTTAAGGATTTCCTCTCCGGCGTTGTCCTTGACCTCTGCTCGCTTGCGTTCGTATTCAGCTTTATACTTGCTTTCCGGATGCATCAGGAAGTACTTGGTAAGCCAATCGATCGCCTTTTGCTTATCTGCCAACTTTACAGACACGCCATCTTTGCCACGCTTTACCTCTTGAATTAACTGTGTATCTGTATCCTTTGACTCTCTCAGATCCACCGTACTAATCATATATGTTTCGTCTGTATCAGGATCGGTAATCTTCTTTTGCCCAAACGATAGATAATTACCGATGTCTGCAAAGGCTATACGCATCTGCAATTCCACAATATCTTCTGTTCCGGTTACTATCTGCTGACGCTTTAATTCTTTCAAACGTTCTATTTCTGCTCTGACCTTAGTGTTTCTTAGTAGCAGACAACCATTTACCATTGCTGTTTGGTAACTACATCCATACGCTTTCTGGTAGCTCTGTGCCGCATTGAATGTCCGGCTATAATGAATACAGAACATCTGCTGTTCTGGCGTAAGATCATTATTCTGCAAGGTCTCTTTCGTACCATCATCAACTATCGGCTTCTTTTCTGCTCTTTTCTTATCCGAACGCTCGCTTCGTGATCCCGAACGTTCGCCATTCCATCCGTGTGTACTCTTCCAGCGCCGCACCGTTCCAGGAGGTACATCCAGTTCGGCTGCAATGTCTACCAGCTTCATTCCCTGCTTATACATTTCATATGCTTTTTCACTTAATGGATTCTTCTTTGCTGCCACATTTTACCTCCTTCCTGATAAAATAAAAAGAGCCGATACATGGATTTCTCCACATATTGGCTCTTAGGCGCTTATAAATATTTAAAATAAATCTCTTATACTTTATTAAAGTTTAAAATTTGGTGTGTCTATTCCTATATCGTCATACAATGCCTCTCCGTTATCACACCATGCTATATTAGTAACATATCCTAAACTTTCTAGTTCTTTTAACGCTTTATAAAAGATATCATTCCGAATGTTCAAGGAATCTGGTGTTACATTTGTAAAATCGGCAATGTCATTTTTAGTTTCATTAATAAATGCTTTTAGGATTAATTCCGCTTCATTGCTCACTTTCTATCTTCTCCCTTTTATTATATTACTACAAGCTTTAATAGTCTGTATTTTATATTATATCCCATGACTAATCAACCCATATCATAACATAACAATCCATAAATATTGAAAATTTAAAGTAACTTAGCCTTCAGAACTATGCTTATCATTAAATACATTATTAAATATTTCATCCATTTCATCTTCTGTAGGTAATGTATCAACTATATCTTCAATTTCACTGTATGCTATTGATATGTCATTTTTATATATAACTTTGGATATTATTATAGAAATACTTTTTTCTACTACTATTAAAACTATTGTTAGCACAATTACATAGCCTAAAATATAAATTTTACAAATTTTTTCTTGTGAATCTCCAAATATAGTTAAAATATATCCTATTGCTATAAATATAAATGCAGCTCTATTATCATAAATAATCTGCGCACATTTTTGAACCTTTTTCTTTTCCAATTTTGTATTATCTTTTTTATCTCGTATAACAATATTGCTCCCAGGAAAATATTCATCAATTATTCTGTCTTTTGTATTTCCACAATATTTTATAATTAATAAAACTGCACCAGACACTTGAAATGCTAAAGATAAAACATAAATCCAACCCTGACTTGTTAGTATTCCACAGTTCATCTTCTATCCCTCCCAATGCATCTATATGAAATTATACCATTGTATTATATAGCAAACAATAGTCACATACATTTAAATATTCTTTTTACAAATTATACTGCTTCCACATAGTTATGAAAAATCTGTTCCACATACTGTGTAGATTTATATGTATAGTGCTTACCAGTAACATTTCTGGGTGCATGTCCAAGATATTCTCCTGCTGCATCCTCGCTACCACCTCTTTTAACAATTGCAGTTGCTGTTGTCTTCCTGAACAAGTGTGGGTAAATTCTTCTATCAAGTCCGGCTCTTTTGCCTATTGTCTTTATAAGTGTATATATTCCCCTGTCTCCTAACTGCATAGCAGTATTCCCTCGTAGATGGGTAAACAGATATTGATTGCTTGTCTCTGACACTCCACGCTCCCTTAAATATTCCCGGATATAGAATATTGCGACCTTATCCAGGTATACCGTCCTATACCTGCTTGCCTTATGTCCGAATATTTCTATTGCTCCAGTTGAAAAATTTACATCATTGATTTTTACCTGTGGAATTTCGCCCCTACGCATGGCAGTACACCGCATAAATTCAATGAGTGCGCGTGACCTGGCATCCCAGCATCCTTTTTTAAGAAGCTCCCACTCTGTAGGTTCCAGATGATCTATTGGCTTCTCTACCTGCGTATATGTATCAATCCCGTCACAGGGATTCTCTGATACAATCTTGACTTTGCGCATCCATGTATAAAATGCTGATATGTTTCGCCTGCAGTTGTTCAACGAAGTGTTGTTATTTCCCATTTGGCTCTTCTTGTAAAGATAATATTCTATGTCTCCTTCTGAAATCTGGTTCAATGGTTTATTAAGTAATGCGATCAGCTCCCGAATCGTCAACATGTATGCATCTACCGTCTTTTGTTTCAACTTAGGCGCTTTCCTCGCCATAAACAGGTTAAGGATATAATCATTTGTATTGTCTGCTGTAGCCGGAAGTGTTTCCTGCTCCGTGATATCCAGATTTCTTGTTACCTGTACTATTACCGCTTCCAGAATGTTCATCTGGTTCTGGTCTAAATACAATCTCATACCAACAACAATGTCATTTTTAAGTCTATCTTTACAAGTCATATCTTCTGTCTCTCCTTGGATGTAATTAATTGGCACTTGTCCAAGAAATAGAATTATGTTAATATACTCTTGGACAATGAATGTTGTGGCAGAGGTACTTTGGTCGGTGCTCTGCCACTTTTTCTATATTCAGTTTTCTATTTTGATTCTACAACTATTACCTTTCCTTCAAATACACCATAGTTTGATGATTGCTGAAACGTATGTATCTCTGCAATATCATTTTCTGTCATTGGTCTTGTGAGATACCATAAAGAATCATCTTTCCAGGTTATTTCCTCCAGCTTTTGGTTCGGCTCCAAATTAATAGTTGTTGTTCCACCAAAACTTTTCGTAACAGACTGGCATCCGGTGAAGCAGATCGCCGTAATAGTCGCTATTGCTATCAATATGCTCTTTTTCATTACCTTTTCCTCCTAAATCTCAGTTTAACAAGCTAATGTCTTATGGTCTCTTAATACCGGCATTGC
>ENA-OUQW01000653-OUQW01000653.1-human-gut-metagenome-genome-assembly--contig:-NODE-653-length-43138-cov-4.142191_pt1 | contig 43138 bp, 34 predicted proteins | sample MGYA00248464_ERZ548849 | MGnify/ENA primary metagenome ERZ548849 (study PRJEB26491, sample SAMN04978193) | human gut metagenome | host: Homo sapiens | study: EMG produced TPA metagenomics assembly of... | reverse complement strand
TTGTCAACTAGTGAATTTTTCCCATCATTTCATCATGAATTTTGTCAACTAGGCCGAGAGTTGCTTTTCTGAAGCTTTCAGCCTGTCTCTAGTCTCAAGGCGGGATATCTGTTGGAGATGTTCGGCTATCAACTCAGCCCTACGCGTCTGCAAAGCAAAATATCCTTGTGCAAAAGCGATTTCTTCCTTTTTCGGATCTCCGTTCTGGGCTATGAGATAACATGCGTATCGAGTAAGCATGAAATCCTGAACATCTCGTTTTGACCCACTTCCTAAAAGCACCATTTTCGTGACCTCACGAAAATGGTCATCAACATTGACATTCTGCGACTTACATGATTCTACAGCCCTTTTTATAGCTATCTGGAAATTTTCCCATCTGGCATATCCGAGCACGCTCTGCAGTTCGCGCGCAAACCACACTTCAACTTCTTCTTTCCCGTCATCACTTTTAATATGACGCATTATGTCGTCAAAAGTCTTCTTATGTTGATTAATCCTTTGTATATCCATTATTCAAACTTTTATTGATTTCAAAGTTAAGGAAAATCTTAATACCTTTGGAAAACAGACATAATCGACAGCACATGAAACTATTCCGCACATTGCTCCTCGCGGCGGGCGTCGCCCTGCTCCCGTCCTGCGCGTCGCAGAAACAGGCGTTCAGCTACATACCCCGGTTCCAGTCTTCGAGGACGGCCGAGTTCGAGCCGGTCGGAGGTCCAATAAAGCAGAACTTCATGATAGGGAGGCTCGACACCTACGGCCCCTATTTCGCCGTAATCTCCGCCGCAAAGCGAGGAGAGAACAGCCTGCAGCTCTACGACAGGGACGGTAGTGGACTTGTGCTGGAGGCCATTCCCTGGGGTGACTCTTTCGGCGAGGTAGAGAGCAACTTCACTTACAGTCTCGACCCCGGCAGCGGCCTGCTCGAATACAGCGACTTCCGAACAGGCAAGACTCTCTCCGTACAGCTCGACTCGCTCGTCACCATGGGAACGGCCGCAATAAGGGAAAGGCCCTACGGCAAGACCGAGCCCGACCTTACGATAGCCCCGACCCGTTTCGGCAGGCTTGTCTCGGTAGAAGATTTCAGCGAGGACCGCAGGCCGGCGATAATACTCACAGGCAGGAAGGGACGCGAACGAGCACGGACGGAAGGATACCACTTTCTGTCGGGAGACAGCGAAAAGAGCCGTTCCAATTTCACAGGAAGCTGCAAAGTCTCCCCCGACGGACGCAGATTCGCCGTCGTATACGGGCTCGGAGGCATCATGGAAATCTACTCGGTACGCCCGCACAGGCTGAAGCTCAAGCACATCTACAGTTTCATCGAGAGCCCAGACTCCCTCTACTCCACCGGCTCGTACAGCTACCACAAGGACGACATCTTCGGCTTCGGCGACGTCTATGCAGGCGAGAGCAGGATCTACGCCGTTTTCGACGGGGAGACCAACCGCCTGATATACATGGAGGAATCTATGCTGGGCGACCCGCAGCAATATCCCGCTTACTCCAACATTGCAGTCTTCGACTGGAAAGGAACCCCGCTGGAGCTTATCCGCACCGGCACGAGGATAGAGAATATCCATGTCGACGAGCGGGATCACCGCCTGTACGCTCTCTACTATGACGACAACGGAGACCTGCGCATCGGCACGCTGAACCTTGAGCCCTGACTTGCCGATACCGGCAAAAATCGTTACCTTTGGCAAAGGGAATGGAGTATATATCAGTAATACAATTCGCCGGGAAGTACGGAATATCGGAACGTACAGCCCGCAACTACTGTGCACAGGGCAAGATAGACGGAGCGTTCCTTACCGGAAAGACATGGAACATCCCAGTCGACGCCCTCCCGCCCGGAAGGGAAAGGAGTAAGGTCTCACCTCTGCTCAGACGCCTGCGCGAAGAAAAAGACTCCTCCCTCAGAGGAGGCATATACCACAGGACGCAAATAGACCTGACATACAACTCCAACCACATCGAGGGCAGCCGTCTGACCCGCGAGCAGACGCGCTATATCTTCGAGACCAACACCGTCGGTGCAGCTGAGGACGAGGCTCTCAACATAGACGACATTGTGGAGACCGTCAATCATTTCCGTTGCATCGATTACATAATCGACAACGCCAGACGGCCGCTTACAGAGACTTTTATCAGACAACTGCACGGAATCCTGAAGACCGGAACATCCGACAGCAGGAAGGACTGGTTCGCGGTAGGAGCATACAAACGACTTCCTAACGAAGTCGGAGGTATGGAGACCTGCCCTCCGGAGCAGGTACACGGGCATATGGGCCGGCTCCTTTCGGAATATGCCGGCAGGAAGACGAAGACGCTGGAGGATATCCTCGATTTCCATGTACATTTCGAGCGGATACACCCCTTCCAGGACGGCAACGGCCGCATCGGCAGGCTTGTAATGTTCAAGGAATGCCTCGCGACCGGGATAGTTCCCTTCATAATCACGGACGAGCTGAAAATGTTCTACTACAGAGATCTGAGCCGCTGGGGTCAGGCTGACGGCTATCTCATGGACACCTGTCTGACGGCGCAAGACCGCTATAAGGAACTTATGGACTATTTCCGCATAGAATACTGACGGGCATATGACAGATTTCGAGGAATACATACGGCAGACAGAGCCGGACAGACGACAGCGGGCATATATATGGCGCACCGCGATAGGGCTTCAGGCAGTCGACGGACTTTCAACGTCAGACTACCTGAAATGTACGGCACGCCGCAACATCGAGGGAGAAATCACGCTTGACGAGGCACGAAACCTTATCCAGGACTACTATCTGACCAAGGCAGACAGAGAGACGGACGACAACGGAATGCAGGAGGCAGACAAGGTTTCCGCCAACATCGCAAAAATCCTCTCGACGCAGTCGCTCGACTTCAGCACCAACGGATTCATGGCCATCCACCGCAGAATCTTCACCGGCATATTCAAGCACGCCGGGCAGTTCCGCAGGCACGACATCTCAAAAAAGGAATGGGTGCTCGACGGAGACAGCGTCAGCTATCTCAACTGGGAAGACCTGGACAAGGCCATGGACTACGACCTCGCGCAGGAACGCCTCTTCAGCTACAAGGGGATGAGCAGGGACGACATGATTGCCCACATCACGAAATTTACCGCAGACCTGTGGCAGATACACCCTTTCTGCGAAGGCAATACGCGGACGACTGCCGTGTTTCTCATACAATACCTGCGCTCCATAGGATTCAATGCAGACAACGACCTGTTCGCCGGGCATTCCTGGTACTTCCGCAATGCCCTTGTCCGCGCCAACTACAAGAACGCGCAGAAAGGCATAGACTATACCCCCGTCTATCTGGAGCGCTTCTTCCGCAACCTGCTGCTGGGAGAGACATGGGATTTACGCAGCCCCGTCATCCACGTCAAAAGTATCTGTTGACGCAAAAAGGCCTTGCTCTCTACTTGGCACATACAGGAAACGCAAAGGAACTTGACTGAAACCATTTATCTCATTTGAGACTTACTGCCGTCCTGACAATTTCATAATAATCGTATGTAAGATCCGGAAACCACGGACTCGGAGCATAGAAGTATCTACAGTTCAACTCACTGTAAACATTTTATCTTGAATATCATGATCGAAGGATTTGCGTCAGGTGACTCAGGAAAAGAATATGTGACCATATTACCATTCATTATCATAGCATTTTCTAACAGAGGACTTTCCGGAATATTGTCCATGATTATATTCTCCGCTATGGTTTCCGTAGCATCGAATTTGAGATAAAACATAAGCTTTTGCGGAACGCCGCCGTCAAGAAAAGGAATAATCATGTCTCCGTCATGCATATATGCAAGACAGAATCCCCTATATCCCTCTGAACCTGAATCGATGAATTTTTCCTGCTGCTCGTAACTGCCTTTCCTGATGCTTTCCGGAACACCTTTCCTTCCCGGATCCACCCTCAGGACAGGAACGGCCCGGTTATCCTTAATCTCATAAACCATGTCATTCCAGTTCTGGGAATAATATAATCTGTTCCCCGGACTGCGCCAGAACCCGTTGATTGAAAACAACCGGTTCTCGCCTTCCGGCCTTACGTCATCGAACAACGCCTTGAATTCTTTCGTATCGGGGTTATAGCTGACTATACCGCTATTTGTCCTTTTCTCTCCGATATGGTTGCCCATCCTGTGAGTATCGAAATAATATATTCCGTCTTTTTTCAGGAATCCTCCCGGTGCAAGCAGAGGCACATCCTCAGACTCCAGGAACTCAAGACTATTGCTGTCATACGTCAGAAGATGCCCTGCGGAGCCGTCGAAGATTTCGATAGTCCCGGCCGCATCGTCCACGCAGAAATCCGTTATCTCCAGATATTCGCCCGGACCGCGGCCCTGCTTGTGCAGCTTGGAGAGGAAGGTTCCATCAGACCTGTCGAATATCAGGATGCTCCTTGTAACGAGGTCTGAAATATAGATGCGGGTATCGCCTATCTCTAAATCTCTTATCATACCCACAAGGCAGTCTTCCCGAGACTCGAGGCCTACGGTTTCCACTCCAGTCGTAAAACTCGAGATATTGACATCCTGCGGAACGAGGTCCTGCAATTCGACGGTTTCGATTCCGGAGCTATCATCGTTGCGGCTACATGATACAACAATAGCCATAGCTATAGCTATGGAAATATGACTAAAACGTATTTTCAACATACTAGTTTATACTACAATAAACACTTAAAACAACGGAAGAGATAAATAGAAGACATGAGGCGATAAGAATAATCTTTTTCATAATAATTGGTGAATTAGTTAATGTTAATTAATCACTTGCAACAAAGTGGCACGTGGTAATATAATCAAAAATCTGGATTAATAAAACTTATTTTTTAATATTTTGCTTGTATCAGAACAAGGAGAGATTCTCTTCGGACGCCACCCCCCCCGGCCGCAATCCCTATTCTGCCGTCCCCGCTATCTCCCGGTACAGACTTGTGACCTCCGCCTCGGCGGCGCAGCGGTCGGCTAGCAGGGCACGGAGTTCGCGCAGCTTCCGGGCATTGTCGCTCCAGGGTATCCACAGGCGCAGATAGCCGCCCTCGCCGTACTTGTCGTAGAGATGCTCGAGGGTCCGGGCGATCTGCTCCGAGGGGGTCATCTCGGGATACCGCGACATCCCGTAAAGCAGGGTCCTGCGGATTATGGTCTCCTTGTCGATGAGCCTGTCGGCCTCGGCCACGATCTTGCCGTAGATGCTGCGGGGTTCGGCCTTGGCCGACGCCCTGTGGTCTTCGGCCGCCTCGGCGATCTGCTCGATCTGCTCCGGGCTGAACCACCGCCTGAGATTCTCGTCGGCGCGGATAATCTTCCCGGAATTGATATGGTGGTCCTCCTTCCCGTAAATCCTCCCGAGGTCGTGCGCGGCCGCGGCCACGGCCAGCACCTCGGGATCTATGCCCGACCTGAGCTCTGCGGGAGCCTCACGGTAGAGTTTCATCGAATTGTCTATCACCGCCACCGCATGGTCTTCCCTGTGGGCCGGATCGAACTCCGCATACCTCGGGACTATCTCCGAACAGATGTAGTCCTCTATCTCTTTCCGTACTCCGGGTATCATATCCTCGCTATTCTTTCACATACGACAGGAACTCTGCGCGTACCTGGGCGCTCTTGCGGAAGGCGCCGGTGAGGTAGGTCGTCGTCATCATGCCGCCCTTCCTGGCTCCCCTGGCCTCCTTGCACATGTGCCTGCCCTTCATCATCAGGGCCATGCCGAAAGGAGGATTCTCGCTGCCGAGAGCCTGTGTGAGCATCTCCACGACATCGTGCACGAGCCTTTCCTGCACCTGCAGGCGCGAGGCGCAGTAGTCCACGACCCGTCCTATCTTCGAGAGTCCGAGTATACGGCCTTTGGGGTTGGGCAGGTAGGCAAACCAGTATTCGCCGAAGAAAGTCCTGCAGTGGTGCTCGCAGACGGAATAGAAGGAGCCGCTGTCGACCACCATGTTGTCGTAGACTATGCCGTCCTGCCCGTTGGGGAAGGTGGTAATTTCCGGAGCCTGGGACGGGTCGTAGCCGCGGAATATCTCCTTGAACATCCTCAGCATCCTGTCCGGCGTCTCCTGCAGCCCCACCCTGTCGGGGTTCTCCCCTATGTATTCGAGAAGCTCGCGTATGTCTTCTCGTGCCTTCTGCTCCGTAATCATGGCGCAAAGATACTCAGAAGCCGAGAGCGGAACAAATTTATTTGTCCCGCCCGCCGAAATCAATGCAAGGTCCGCTATAGCCTGAACTTCACTCCCACTATGGCCATATTGTCGTCCTCGCCGAGCACGAGACCGCACTCGTCGATCAGGTATTTCTTCAGGGGGTCCTGTGTCTGCTCGAGACCGTATTCCGTATATGCGAAATAGAAATATCCGTCATCTGCGGCGCTGAACGACAGAGGGGCCTGGGTATCGGAGGACGACGACTGCCAGTATATGCCTTTCCTGCCGTCGCTTATGAAATTCCATACGGAACTGTCCTTGCCGTAAGGCGACACATAGTACAAATCTTCGGTATGGCATACCGAAGGACATTTGAAATAATCGTTCTCGAACAGTTCGCCTATCTTGCTCCAGACATCACCGCCGTCACCGAAATAGTCCGAGGGAAGGTTCCTGCTTCCGAAATCCATGTCCACAAGCGGCGTTATCTTACCGCCGGACACTTCGTAGGCCGTAGAAGGAACTGCTGCGAAGGAAAAGGTATAGGAGTTGCCGCAACTCTGCGCGGAGACCGGCCTGAATCCCATAGGTATGCATACCTCCGCCGTGGGAAGGAGCTCTTCGGCAAGGTTTCCGTCCGCATCGAATATCTTGACCTTGCCCGGCAGGGCGTCGCCTTCCTGCACCGGCTCGGAGCAGAATATGGCAAAGGCTCCGTTTTCGAGAGGGAATATTGCGTCCGTATTCATCCTGAGCACGGTGGGCAGTTCTTTTACAAGGCTGCCGTCGGCAAGGGAATATCTCAGCACCTTGTTGTCCGGAGTAAGGCATACAAGCTGCCCGGCCGCGTCGTCAATGCAGAAATCGGTGACGGCAACAAACTCTCCGGGGCCGCGGCCCACCCTTCCTATGGTCTTGGAAAGGCTACCGTCGGCATTGTACTCGACAAAACTGTCCGACAGCACGATGAACTTGCCGTCATATGTGAGAATCTTTCCGGAACCGCTGTATATGACGGGCTCGGGGGCAAGCCTGACAATCTTGACATCCGCGATGTAGTCCGAGAGGTCCGTCACCTGCTCGCACGACGAAAGGTCGAGCGCGCGGGCAGAGGCGTCGAGGCCGGCATCAGACTTGTTCCTGCCGCAGCCGGCCGCAAGTGAGAGCAAGGCCGCAAAAAAAAGAATCCTTTTCATGACAAGATAGGTTTTATGGTCAACAGCCCTAAAGTTAGGTAAAAATACCTGTGGTTAAACTCTTACCCCCCCCGGAAAATTGACGATAAATTGCAGAACATCGCTATATTTGCAGCCCGGCAGCGGGCGAAGGCCCGCACGGAAGCGATTATATGCAGATACTTTTCAGGATCCAATACATGACGGACTGGGGCGAGAGCCTCAGCCTGCGCCTCGGAGGCAGGGAATATCCCATGCAGTGGGGCGACGGAGGAGAGTGGAGCGTCTCGGTGAAGGGATGCACCGCCGCGATGCTCAAGGACTACGGGTATGTAGTGATGCGCGACGGACTCATTTGGCGCATGGAGTGGGAGAATCACTGTTCCGCTCCCGCAGCGGTAATCGAGGACAGGTGGATAGACTGCCCTGTCGAAGGCTGCCCTTTCCCGCGCAGGCACAGCGCCGGGATGTTCGACAGGCCGGACTTCCGCGGAGCGGGCACGGCCGTCCCGGTGTTCTCGCTGCGCAGCGCCGATGACTTCGGCATAGGAGAGTTCCATGACCTGAGGCTCCTGATAGACTGGGCTGCGGCCACAGGGCAGAGCGTAGTACAGCTGCTGCCCGTCAACGACACCACCCGCCGCGGAGGCTGGGAGGACTCCTACCCCTACAGTCCCGTGTCGTCGTTCGCGCTGCATCCACTCTACATCCACCTGCAGGACCTCGGGATAAAGGAGGACGAAGAGTTCCTGCGCGAGCGGAAGGAACTCGACTCCCTCAGGGAAATAGACTATCCGGCCGTGTTCAAGGCCAAGATGAAATACATACGCCGCGCCTTCGTGGAGCATGGAGAGAAGGACCTGCGCTCGGCGGCCCTGAAAAGGTTCGCAAGGCAGAACGCCTTCTGGCTCGACGAATATGCGGAGTTCTGTGCCCGGCGGGACTCGCTCGAGAAGGAATACTATGTCTGGATGCAGTGGCAGCTCGACAGGCAGTTCTCCGAGCAGGCCGCATATGCGAGGAGCCGCGGCATCGCGCTCAAGGGAGACCTCCCTATCGGAGTGAGCGCCGACAGCGCCGAGGCATACTGGCACCCCGAGCTGTTCAACCTCGACTCCACGGCCGGCGCCCCGCCCGACTATTTCAGCCGCGACGGACAGAACTGGGGCTTCCCCACCTACAACTGGGAGAAAATGGCGGAAGACGGCTATGCCTGGTGGAAGCGCAGGCTGCACAAGATGTCGGAGTACTTCGACGCGTTCCGCATCGACCACATACTCGGCTTCTTCAGGATATGGGAGATTCCCGCAGACAAGCGGAGCGGGCTCTACGGGCACTTCAACCCGGCCCTGCCATACAGCAGGGAGGAGATAGAGGCGCTCGGACTGCCGCTCGAAGGGCTTTTCCACGAAGATCCCCGCCACCCGGGCATGTACCAGCCCCTGATAAGCCCCGACTCGGGCAGGCTGCCGCAATGGCAGCAGGAGAGGTTCGGCGCTCTCTACAACGACTTCTTCTACCACCGCCACGAGGACTTCTGGCGCCGCAACGCCGAGAAGAAGCTCCCGGAACTGCTTTCCGCGAGCGGGATGCTCGCATGCGGGGAGGACCTCGGGATGATGCCCGCCTGCGTGGAGGGCGTAATGGACCACGAGAAGATACTCTCGCTCAAGATGCGCGGAATGCAGCACGAGGGCAGCTGGAAGAGGCTGAGCGTATGCGCCACATCGAGCCACGACATGGACACGCTGCGCATGCAGTGCAGCTCCGACCCCGAGCCGTGGGAGGTCAGGAACATGCTCTGGGAGTTCCTCGCCTCTCCCTCGATGCTCGCGATATTCCCCATCCAGGACTGGGTTGCGCTCGACAAGGATTTCCGCCGTCCCGAACGCACGGAAGAGAGGATAAACCAGCCCGCCAACCCGAACAACAAGTGGCGTTTCCGTATCCACTTCGGCCTCGAAGATCTCAAGGACCGCGCAGGGCTGAATTCGGACCTCTGCGGACTGCTCAAGGACAGCGGGCGGTTCAGGGCCGCAGGCGAATAGCTGCGGCCTGGGCTTCCCGGCTACTTGGCGATCTTCTCGCGCATGTCGGTATCGGCCTGGATGTTCTTCATCCGGTAGTAGTCCATTATTCCGAGGTTGCCGCTTCGGAACGCCTCGGCCATAGCGAGAGGCACCTCTGCCTCCGCCTCGATCACTCTCGCACGGGCTTCCTGGGCCTTGGCCTTCATCTCCTGCTCGAGAGCCACCGCCATCGCCCTGCGCTCCTCGGCGCGGGCCTGGGCTATGTTCTTGTCAGCATCGGCCTGGTCCATCTGGAGCACGGCACCTATGTTCTTACCGACGTCGATGTCCGCGATATCTATCGAGAGTATCTCATAAGCAGTACCGGCGTCGAGTCCCTTGCGCAGCACGAGTTTCGAAATAGTGTCGGGGTTCTCGAGCACAGACTTGTGAGACTCGGACGAGCCTATGCAGCTGACTATGCCCTCGCCTACCCTCGCGAGTATGGTCTCCTCTCCGGCACCGCCGACGAGCTGCTTGATGTTGGCGCGCACGGTCACCCTGGCCTTGGCTATCAGCTGTATTCCGTCCTTCGCCACTGCCGTTACGGGAGGGGTGTTGATGACCTTGGGGTTGACCGACATCTGCACCGCCTCGAGCACGTCGCGGCCGGCGAGGTCTATAGCCGATGCCATCTTGAAGTCGAGGGGGATGTTGGCCTTGTTGGCCGAGATAAGGGCCATCACGACCTTGGGCACGTTGCCCTTGGCGAGGTAGTGGGCCTCGAGTTCGTTGGCCTTGAGCGAAAGTCCGGCCTTGGTGCCGGTAATCATGGCCATGACTATGGTGTTGGGATTGACTCCCCTCCAGCGCATCAGCACGAGCTGGACGAGCGACACGTACACTCCGGAGAGCACGGACTGGAACCACAACGCCACCGGGAAGAACCACAGCAGGATGATAAGGGCGACCACTATGATCGCCGCAAGCAGAATGGGATTCATTATGATTGTGTATTAGTTGGTTTCACGAGCACCTGGTTGCCGGATATTTCCACCACCTCGAGAGGGGTTCCTGCGGCTATCATGCTGTTGTCGAACGACTTGACCTCGCACACGGTGGCATCGAACTTGCCGGTTCCTATGGGAGCGAGGCGGGTCTGGGCTATGCCGGTGTCGCCCTTCCTGAGCAGGTCGGACTCCTTGTTGACCTGCGAGGTGACTTCGGCGTCGAGCTCGAAGCGTTTCCATGTCTTCTTGCGGAGGATCACCGCGACCGTGGCTATCAGAGTCGCCAGCACGGCGACGGTAAGCCACCATCCCGCGGCGTAGCCTATATATTCGAAAGTGTACCAGCATGCCGCCGCGAACGCCGCGAGGCTGAGGAAACCCGCCACACCGATACCGGGCACGAGGAGTATCTCGACAAACATGAACACGAGGCCCGCGATAAGGAGCCCGACTGTAATCCACCACATAATTCGTATTGTTTTGTTCTTTACAAAAATATGCATAATTTCAGATAAAAATGCTACCTTTGCGACCTATTTAGACAAATTATTTAAAATCATAATTATGCAAAGCAAAGGTGCTATCAAGATCTTGGCGTTGTGCTTCATCCTCGCCTGTCTCTGGCAGCTTTCGTTCACCCTGGTGAGCAGCATCCATGCCGGCAGGGCCGAGAAGGCTGCAGAGAGGGTTGTCGAGAGCGTGAGGAACTCCGCCGAGTTCGCCAACATCCCGGAGGTCGACAAGGCTTACTACCTCGACTCCATCAGGAAACTGGAGTCTCGCCGCTACATCGATTCCATATCCTCCGAGAAAATCTATTTCGGTTACACTTACAAGCAGGTCCAGAACCAGGAGATAAACCTCGGCCTCGACCTCAAGGGAGGTATGAACGTGATGCTGCAGGTGCAGCTCGAAGACCTCGTACGCGCGCTCTCGGGCAACAATACCACTCCCGAGTTCCAGAAGGCCATCGAACTTGCCAACCAGCGTAGCGTGAACTCGCAGTCCGACTTCATCACCCTCTTCGCAGAGGCATGGAACGAGGTTTCAGGCGGACAGAGGCTCGCCCATGTGTTCGGAACGTTCGAGATGCGCGACCGCATCACCTCCGAGACTTCCGACGAGCAGGTCATCGCCGTGCTCCAGGAGGAGGCCCAGAGCGCAGTCGACAACTCGTTCAACGTGCTCCGCAACCGTATCGACCGCTTCGGCGTCACCCAGCCTTCGATCCAGAAGCTCGGCAACACGGGCCGAATACTCGTCGAGCTCCCCGGCGTGAAGGAGCCAGAGCGTGTGCGCAAGCTGCTCCAGGGAACCGCATCCCTCGAATTCTGGACCACATACACCAACCAGGAGATAGCCCCTTACCTTCAGGAGGCCAACTCCATGCTCGCACAGACCGTAGCCAGCACGGAGCCTGAGACGGACGGAGCCGCAGAAGAGCCCGCAGAGGAACAGACTGCCGCCGAAAGCACCACGAGCGAACTCATAGCCGAGGAAATCAGCGCACAGGAAAGTTCTTCCGACGAGGCACAGCTCGAGGAGTACAGGAAGGCCAATCCCCTGTTCGCGGTGCTCACCCCGTCAGGCTTCCGCGACAACGCCTGCATAGGCTTCGCGGCGGCTGCCGACACCGCACTTGTGAACCAGTACCTGCACAGGCCCGAGATTGCGTCGATATTCCCTCCGGAATTCCGCGCCATGTGGTCTGTAAACCCTTCTGAATATGTACAGGGTGAGAATGTCTACGAACTCGTTGCAATCAAGGCCGACTCCCGCGACGGATCGGCACCCCTCGACGGAGGCTCTGTGACCGATGCGAGGGTAGAGTACAACGAGACCCAGGGTGGAGAGCCCAGCGTCTCCATGACCATGAATGCAGAAGGAGCCAACACCTGGGCCCGTCTGACCAAGGACAATATCGGCCGCCAGATAGCAATCGTGCTCGACGGTACCGTATATTCATATCCCAACGTGCTCGGAGAGATTACCGGAGGCGTTTCGTCTATTACCGGAAACTTCTCCGTGGAGGAGGCTACCGACCTTGCCAACGTGCTCAAGTCAGGTAAGCTGCCCGCTCCTGCAACGATAGTCCAGGAGCAGGTGGTAGGACCTTCGCTCGGTGCAGCGTCGATCCGCTCCGGCGTGATTTCGTTCGTGATCGCGTTTGTCCTCGTGCTCCTCTACATGATATTCTTCTACAAGGGAGCCGGTGTAGCCGCCGACATAGCGCTGCTCTGCAACGTGGTGCTGCTGTTCGGTACGCTTGCGGCGTTCGGCGCGGTACTGACCCTGCCGGGTATCGCAGGTCTCGTGCTTACCATGGGTATGGCGGTCGACGCGAACGTGATCATCTATGAACGTATAAAGGAGGAGCTCAAGGCGGGCAAGGGCCTTGCCAAGGCCGTACAGGACGGATATTCCAACGCATATTCGGCCATTATCGACGGTCAGGTGACCACCCTGCTCACGGGTATCGTGCTGTTCTTCTTCGGTTCCGGCCCTATCAAGGGCTTCGCCACCACGCTGATCATCGGTATCATCACCTCCGTGCTCACCTCTATCTTCATCTCGCGCATCATCTTCGACGACAGGATCTGCAAGGGAAAGAAGATTACCTTCGACAACAAGTTCTCAAGGAACTTCCTGAAGAACACCAGGATAAACTTCCTTTCAGGACGCAGGTGGTCCTACACCATATCGGGAATCCTGATTCTCGTATCGATCGGCTCTATCTTCATCAAGGGCTTCACCTACGGTGTGGACTTCACCGGCGGCCGTACCTATGTGGTACGCTTCGACCAGCCCGTGACGGCAGAGGAAATCCGTGAGGCTACCGGCCGCGTCTTCGATGTAGCCGCAGCCGAGCAGGGTCTCGACGGCGCATCAGTGGAAGTGAAGCAGTTCGGCGGCGAGAGCCAGATGAAGATCACCACATCCTACAAGCATGACGACGAGTCTACGGCCGTAGATGCGGAAATCGAGCAGATGCTCCACGAGGCGCTGCGCGGATTCTTCCTCGAAGACCTCACCCTCGACGAGTTCACCTCGACGCTCGAGAACCCCAACGGTATCATATCTTCCGACAAGGTCGGAGCATCGATAGCGAACGACATCAAGCGCAACGCGATTATCTCGGTAATACTCGCACTGCTGATAATCTTCTCATACATAGCAGTCCGCTTCAAGGGCTGGGCATGGGGTCTCGGCGGCGTGGTATCGCTTGCTCACACGACGATAATCCTGATCGGCTTCTTCTCCCTGTTCAGCGGAATACTGCCGTTCAACCTCGATGTCGACCAGACGTTCATCGCGGCAATCCTGACCATAATCGGATACGCGATCAACGACAACGTGGTGATTTTCGACCGAATACGAGAGAACCTGCAGCTGCATCCCAACGACGACTTCATGCAGACGGTCAACAAGTCGCTCAACGCGACCCTGACCCGTACGGTGAACACCTCGACCTCTACCCTCCTGCCTATGATCGCCATAGCGATATTCGGAGGAGAGTCGATCAGGGGTCTGTCCGTAGCGCTCTGCATCGGTATCTGCATCGGAACATACGCTTCCATAATGATCGGTACACCTATCATGTACGATACCGTAAGGCGCTCCAAGAAAGACCTCCTCGCCGCGGCGAAGGGAAAGAAAAGGAACTGATATTTCCTGACAACATAAGAAAGTCCGGCCTCGGAGCCGGGCTTTTTTTGTATCTTTGTCCCGCTATGTCTTTCGTCCACCTTCATGTCCATACCCAGTACTCTATCCTCGACGGATTGAGCGACATCAAGAAGCTTTTCCAGCGTGCATCGGAACTCGGAATGCCGGGCCTCGCAATCACCGACCACGGCAACATGTACGGCGTGAAGGACTTTTTCGACATCTCGAAGAAGTTCCCGGACATCAAGCCCATAATAGGCTGCGAAATCTATGTGACGAGGCACTACGACCACCGCCTGCAGGACAACGACCACAAGAAATACTACCACCTGATACTGCTCGCCAAGAACTATGACGGCTACAGGAACCTGATGAAGATAGTGTCGATAGGCAATATCGAGGGTATGTACTACCGTCCGAGGGTAAGCCACGAGGTGCTGGAGAAATATCACGAGAACCTCATCTGCTGCTCTGCCTGCATGGCCGGCGAGATTCCCAAGCTCATACTCGCGGGCGATTCGAAGGGCGTGGACGAGGCCATAGAATGGCACAAGAGGGTATTCGGAGAGGACTACTACCTCGAGGTGATGCTGCACAGGACGGAGGTTCCCGGGCTCTCTACCGAGGTGTACGACAACCAGAAGGAATACTGCGCCGAGATATTCCGTCTCGCTCAGAAGCACGGCGTGAAGGTAGTGGCGACCAACGACGTGCATTTCGTGCGCAAGGAGGACGGCCCGGTACACGACAGGCTGATCTGCCTCACCACCAATTCCGACGTCGACGATCCCAGGAGGCTGCGCTACACGCAGCAGGAATACCTCAAGAGCGAGGAGGAGATGGCCGCCCTGTTCCCGGATCATCCTGAGGTGATCTCTAATACGCTGGAGGTGCTCGGCAAGGTGGAAAGCTACGACATAGACCGCGGGCATGTGCTGCCCAAGTTCGAGATCGAGCAGTCCTTCATGGACGACATAGAGGCCCAGCAGGCGAAATATGCCGACATCATCGAGAACGGCAGATACGATGTGACCAAGGACAGGGACGGCAACGAGCAGAAGCACTACCGTGGCGACGAGTTCTGCCATTCGGTAGCCTATCTGTGCCACCTGACATATCTCGGAGCGCATCGCAGATACGGGCAGACCCTTACCGCCGAGCAGCAGGAGCGGATCCACTTCGAGCTGATGACCATATCGTACATGGGCTTTCCCGACTACTTCCTCATAGTTCAGGACTTCATCAACTGGGGAAGGCGCAACGGAGTGTCCGTGGGTCCCGGAAGAGGCTCTGCCGCAGGCTCGTGCGTCGCCTACTGCCTCGGCATCACCAACCTCGACCCTCTCAAATACGACCTCCTGTTCGAGCGTTTCCTCAACCCCGAGCGAATATCCATGCCCGATATCGATGTCGACTTCGACGACGAGGGCCGCTACCGTGTCATACAGTATGTCCAGGAGCACTACGGCGCCGACCACATCTCGCACGTCGTGACCTTCGGCACAATGGCCGCGAAGCTCGCGATAAAGGATGTGGCGCGAATCTCCAAGCTCAGCATCGCCGAGGCCAACCGCCTGACGAAGATGATTCCCGACAAGCCGATAACCGTAGTCGAGAAAGGCGAAGAAAAAGAGTACAAGCCCACCCTTGCAAACTGCGTGAAATATGTAAAGGAACTCCAGAACGAGTTCGAGAACGGAGAGCCTCTGGTGAGGGAAGTCCTGGGCTACGCACTCCAGCTCGAAGGCTGCATACGCCAGACAGGCATACACGCCTGCGCGATGATTATCGGCCGTGGCAACCTCACGGACTACATTCCCATATCGTTCGGAGTCGACAAGGCCACGGGCCAGAAAGTCTGGGTGAGCCAGTACGAGGGAAGCAAGATAGAGGCCGTGGGAATGCTCAAGATGGATTTCCTCGGACTCAAGACCCTCTCGATAATAGACCGCTGCCTCGCGCTGGTCAAGAAGCGTTTCGGCACCGACATAGACATAGAAGCCATTCCGATAGACGACAGCAAGGTGTTCGAGCTGTACTCCAGGGGCGACACCAAGAGCATATTCCAATTCGAATCTCCCGGAATGAAGGAGTGGCTGATAAAGCTGCACCCCGAACGCTTCGAAGACCTGATAGCGATGAACGCGCTCTACCGTCCGGGGCCTATGGAATACATACCCGACTTCGTCGCTGGAAAGAACGATCCGAGCAAGATAAAATACGACCTCCCCGACATGGAGGAATACCTGAAGGAGACCTACGGCGTCACCGTATACCAGGAGCAGGTGATGCTGCTCTCGCAGAAGCTCGCAGGCTTCTCCAAGGGCAAGGCCGACAAGCTGCGCAAGGCCATGGGCAAGAAGCAGAAAGAGGTGCTCGATTCACTCAAGGAGTCGTTCATGAGCGGAGCCCTGGCCAAAGGCTATCCCAAAGACACCCTGGAGAAGATATGGAAAGACTGGGAGGCCTTCGCGAAATACGCGTTCAACAAGTCGCACGCCACCTGCTACGCCTGGGTAAGCTACCAGACGGCATGGCTCAAGGCGCACTACCCGGCGGAATTCCAGGCGTCCAACCTTACGCAGAACGCCGACAACATGGAGGAGATGAAGTCCATAATGGCCGACTGCCGCAAGGGAGGCATCAGGGTGCTGCTGCCCGATGTCAACGAGTCCGAGGCACAGTTCTCGGTCAACAAGGACGGCGACATACGCTACGGTCTCGGCGGACTCAAGGGCTTCGGGGACAACATCGTGGCCGCCATAATCAGGGAAAGGAACGAGAGCGGCCGTTTCGCCGACCTGTACGACTTTCTCGAGAGGATGAGCGGAGTACTTTCCAGGCGTGCGCTGGAGACCCTCGTATATTCCGGCGTGCTTGATTCATTCGGCATAGGCAGGAAGCAGTATTTCGCTCCCGGAGCGAGCGGAGAGCTGTTCATCGACGAACTCGTAAGATACATGGGCCTGTACCGCAAGGACACCCTCGACAGCGCATCCTCACTTTTCGGAGAAGAAGAGCTGAAGCCGGTCAGGCCCGACGCGCCCACAATCTCGCCGACAGGAGAGGACGACAGCTTCGAGCTGCTGCAGAAAGAGAAGGAGTATGTGGGAATGTACCTGTCGTCGCATCCACTCGACAGGTTCCGCTTCGAGATAGAGAATTTCACCACATGCAGCCTGTCCAGACTGCAGAACGCCGTGGACGATGCCGAAAGCACCGACAGGAGCGCAAAGGCGAAGGTGGCGGGAATCGTGACTTCGCTAAGCACGATACAGACCAAGACCGGAACTCCCGGAATGAAGTTCGTGCTCGAAGACTTCAGCGGAAACTACGAATTCGCCCTGTTCGGCAAGGACTACCAGGCTTTCCAGCCCTATGTGCAGCTGCACACGCAGATCCTTGTCGAAGGGGAGATCAAGCCGAGGTACAGGATTTCCCCCGAAGAGGCAAAGGCCGGGAAGAAGGCTCCCTACGCGTTCCGCTTCAAGTCGATATCTCCCCTCGGGCTCGTCAGCGAAGACAATGTCGAAAGCCTCGAGATTCTCGTGGACACGGCAAAGCTGGACGAACAGTTCCGCAAGAACCTGGTAAGGATACTCAAAGGCTACAAGGGCAGGAGCGAGCTCATCATAAGGCTCGACGACAGGCAGAGCGGCTACAAGATAAACATGCGCTCCAAGAAATACCGCGTGCGCGTGTGCCAGGACCTGCTCGACGAGACCTCCCGCGCCGGCATGATCACGCATGTCACCACGAAGCAGTAGGGCCGATTTCCCTTATCCAGGCGGCGATATCGGCAAGGAGTTCTTCCGACATGGTCTCCTCGATGCCGCGGTATTCCGTGGGTGCGCCGGTGGTGCAGTGCTGGAAAAGATGATTAAGGGAGGCGTATTCCTTTACGAAGTTCTTTCCGCCGAACTCGCCGTCTGCGCTGCCTTCAGGCAGTTTCTCCGCTATTGCAACGAGGTTCAGGGACGGTATCACCTGGCTGTCCAGGCTTCCGTTCACGGCCATAACGGGGCAGGCGGTGCCGGAAATGTCGGCCGTGGGGTCGTAGTCTATGAACCACGAAAGCCAGGGCTGGTTCTGCATGAGTGCGCTCCTGCGGAAATCCTCCACGCTGAGCTCTACCTTCTGTCCTGAGAGTTCCGCAATCCTGTTCACCTGGGCCGTCAGGGCTTCGTCTCCCTTGACGCCGATACCGGCGAGACTTATCACGAAATCGACCTTTCCGAGCGCTCCGAGCATGAATGCGATGTTAGCACCCTCGCTATGTCCGAGGACGCCTATACGGGAGAATCTGCCAGTGCCGCGCAGGTATTCGACGGCAGCGAGCGCATCCTGCATGAAATCTTCGGTGGTGGCAGTCCCTACGGACTCTGCACCTGTGGACTCTCCGAAGCCGCGGTCGTCGTAGCGCAGGGAGGCGATGCCGTTACGCGCAAGGTAGTCTGCAATCACGAGGAAAGGCCTGTGTCCGAAAATCTGCTCGTCGCGGTCCTGGAGTCCGCTTCCGCTGACCATGACTACCGCCACCGGCGCGGTATTGTCTGAAACTGTCGTCTTGCCGTCCTGAGCGGTTGAAGCGGATATGGAGGCAGGAGCGGCTGAACAGACAGGAGCAGCTGCCGAATATCCGGAGGGATACGATATGGTGCCTGCAAGGGTCACTTCCGGAGAGCCTCCGGGAAAGCTTACATCTTCCGCAGCATAGGGATAAGGGGGTCGGGGCGTCTGCGGACGACTCGGCCGGGGCTCCCCTTCCGTAAGGGTCAGCGGCAGGGAGAGGCCGCCCTGGGAGAAGGTCCCGACGATATTTCCGCCATAGAGTATGCCGCTATATGAGGCAAGAAGAGAGGGTATGTTCACCCTGAGCATCGGCAAGGCAGCAGCGTCACACTCGGCCTCTATGCCCTCGGCACCCTGGTCGGGGCTGTCCAAGGTCACGGAAAGGCTTCCGTCGTCCGATACCGCGAAATTGAATACAAGTGTGAGTTCTGTCTGACCGACCGATATCTTTCCGCTCCACGGGCCTTCGAGCACTTCGGAAACGGTTTCCGCAGAGGTCGCAGGAGATTCCGGAGCCGCCACTGATGACTGCGGCAGGAATGCCGTCCGGCAGCGTGCGGGAACGGACGCCGACAGCAGTACAAGGACTGCCGACACAGATGCGGCTATGACTCCATGACACCTCATCACCAGCCCTGTGCCGATACGGGATGCTCCAGGCCGTCGGGGGTGACAAGCACGGTTCCGGCCTCGGGAAGGGCCAGGTGCCCTATTATGTCGAAGGTCTGGAAATCCCTGCGGAAGCGTTCGTAAGCGGACAGCGGAACTGCATAGAGCAGGCGGCAGTCGTCGCCTCCGTTCATCGCGGCCGACACGGGGTCGATGTCGAGCTCCTTTCCGAGGGCGAAGCTGTTGCCCTCGAAAGGTATCCTGTCGGCATATACCTTGACGCCGAGTCCGGTGGCGCGGGAAAGGCGCAGGACGGCGTCGGAAAGGCCGCGTGTCACGAACAGCCCGCAGGCGGGGACAAGGCCCTGCGCTTCGAGCTGGGCGACTGTGGCGGGGTTCAATTCGGGCTTGAGATAGTCCGCGACCATCATCCTGTACTTCTCCAGTTCATCGGGTCTGTGCTCGAGCACCTGCTGGCCGAAATAGGCCGAGCCGAGGCTTCCCGACACACAGACAAGGTCCTTGCTCGCAGGAGCGGGACGGTTCTCTTCGGTAGAAGCCTTTCTGAAGCCGACGGCCGAAAGGCTGATCGCCAGGCCGTTGCGCGAGGGCACGAGCTCCAGAGAAAGATGTCCGTAGCCATGTTCCTTGGCAGCCGCCACGACGCCTCCCCAAAGCCTTTCTATATGCTCGAAATCGAGTTTGGAGGAGATGCCGAGCACTATGCCGAGGCTCGCGGGGCGGGCCATTGAGGCATACAGCTCGCCTGTCACCGAGACGACGCTCTTGTAGCCGAGGTGCTTCAGGGGGAAGTACACGAGGCTGAAGTCGGTACCCTCGAGGAGCAGGCGGGAGGCGGCGACGGCGGAGCCGTCGGCCTCGCCGCGCGCGGCGAGGCCCTGTTCGAAGGCGGCGTAGCCGCTGCCTTCGAACAGCCGCCTCACTGCCTCTTCGCGGCCTATCTGTGCAAAGGTCTCGGACATCAGAGCTTCCTGAGAAGGTTGTTGAGGTTCACTTTCCCGTCGAGCATGGCGCGCAGCCCGGCGACGGGAACCCTCTGCTGCTGCATGCTGTCGCGGTCGCGCACGGTGACGCAGCCGTCGCTTAGCGAATCGTGGTCGACCGTGATGCAGAAGGGCGTTCCTATCGCATCCTGGCGGCGGTAGCGCTTGCCTATGCTGTCCTTCTCGTCATACTGGCAGTTGAAGTCGTATTTGAGTTCGTCCATGACCTTCTGCGCGAACTCCGGCAGGCCGTCCTTCTTGATCAGGGGCAGCACGGCCGCCTTTACGGGAGCGAGCGGGGCTGGAAGGCTCAGGACCGTCCTCTTCTCTCCGTTCTCGAGCGTCTCCTCCCTGTAGGAATGGCTGAGCACGGCGAGGAACATGCGGTCCACGCCGATCGAAGTCTCCACACAGTAGGGAACATAGCTCTCCCCTGTCTCGGGATCGAAGTACTGGAGTTTCCTTCCTGAAAGGTTCTGGTGGTTGCCGAGGTCGAAGTCGGTACGCGAATGTATGCCCTCGAGCTCCTTGAACCCGAACGGGAAGCGGAACTCGATGTCGGTCGCGGCGTTGGCATAGTGGGCGAGCTTCTCGTGGTCGTGGAAGCGGTAGTTGTCCTCGCCCATTCCGAGCGCCACATGCCACTTCATGCGGTTTTCCTTCCACTTGCGGAACCATTCCATCTCGGTGCCGGGCCTTACGAAGAACTCCATTTCCATCTGCTCGAACTCCCTCATGCGGAAGATGAACTGGCGGGCGACGACCTCGTTGCGGAAAGCCTTTCCTATCTGGGCTATTCCGAAAGGTATCTTCATCCTGCCTGTCTTCTGCACGTTGATGTAGTCGACGAATATGCCCTGTGCCGTCTCGGGACGCAGGTACACTATGTTGGAATCGTCGCTGACGGAGCCGAACCTTGTAGAGAACATCAGGTTGAACTGCCTCACGTCGGTCCAGTTCTTGGTGCCGCTTATGGGGCATACGATGCCGCAGTCGAGGATAATCTGCCTGTATTCGGCAAGGTCGTTGGCCTGCTCGGCCGCCACATACCTCGAGTGAACCTCGTCGTAGCGGGCCTTCTCGCGCAGGATGTTGGGGTTGGTCTCGCGGAACTTCTGCTCGTCGAACGCATCGCCGAACTTCCTGCGTCCCTTCTCGACCTCCTTGTCCATTTTCTCCTCTATCTTGGATAGGTAGTCTTCGATGAGCACGTCGGCACGGTATCTCTTCTTGGAGTCCTTGTTGTCGATAAGGGGGTCGTTGAAGGCGGCCACATGTCCGGAGGCCACCCATGTCTTGGGATGCATGAATATGGCCGCGTCTATTCCGACTATGTTCTCGTTCAGACGGGTCATGGCGTTCCACCAGTATTGCTTGATGTTGTTCTTGAGCTCAACTCCGAGCTGGCCGTAGTCATAGACGGCGGCGAGGCCGTCGTAAATCTCGCTGGAAGGGAATATGTATCCGTATTCCTTGCAATGGGCGACCAGCAGTTTGAACAATTCTTCCTGAGTCATTTCCGTTATGGTTTATCTGTTCTACAATCAGCAAATTTAATGTTTTTCGGGCAAAATTTCCAGCAGCGGACGCATAATGAAATCACGCATGTGCATCATTGGATGCGGGACCACGAGGCCGGGCTCGTCGATCTTCTCGTCTCCGCAGAGCAGTATGTCTATATCTATCGGCCTGTCGTGGTATATGCGCCGTCCGGAAGCGTCGTATTCGATATTTTCCCTGCGTCCCAGCCTCCTCTCAATATCCTTGCATATTCCGAGTATCTCCCTTGCCCCAAGGGCCGTATCGAAGCATACGGCGCGGTTCAGGAAGTCTCCGCCCTCGAAGCCCCACGACTCCGACTCAACGACAGAAGATACCGCGCTGCACGGCGTCCCGAAGGCATCTTCGAGCATGGCCTGCGCCTCGGAAAGATACTTCTGCCTGTCTCCCTGGTTGGATCCGAGCGAAAGGTACACCTTGCGTACTCCCATAAGCGCCGTCAAAGTTCGGGATCCATGCCGAGGGCCACCCGGGCCTCGTCGGAGAGCATGCTCTGGTCCCAGACAGGCTCGAACACCAGCTCGATAGTACATTTTGTGATTCCGGGCGTCTGCTCGACGCTGTGCCTTACGTCGGCCATGACCTCGTCGGCCATGGGACAGTTCGGCGCGGTGAAAGTCATCTTTATATACACCTCGTGAGCCTTGTTGATGTTGAGTTCGTAAATCAGCCCGAGATCGTATATGTTCACCGGGATTTCAGGGTCGTACACCTGCTTGAGCGCAAGTACCACCGCCTCGTACAGCGGTGCCAGCTCCTTCACGTCCTGCACCGACAGGACTTCGTCTCCTCCGTTCCGAGTCATTGTCTACAGTTTTTTTCAGCAATTCCGCGTATGGTGCCGATCATCGACACGAGTCCGTTCGCCCTCGTCGGGGAAAGGTTCTCCTTCAGACCGAGCTTCTCCACGAACGAGAAATCGTCTCCGGAAATCTCTTCCGGGGTACGGCCCGAATATACGCTTACAAGCAGCGATATTATACCTTTCGTAATCAGGGCGTCGCTGTCGGCGGAGAATATCAGGCGTCCGCCCTCCATCCTTGCGTCCAGCCACACTCTGGACTGACATCCCTTTATCAGCCTGTCGTCTGTCTTGAGACTGTCCGGAAACGGTTCCAGGGAGTTTCCGAGGTCTATGAGATAGGCATATTTGTCGAGCCAGTCGTCGAACATGGAAAATTCCTCTATCTTTTCGTTCTGTATTTCCTGCAATGTCTTCATATCTGTTTCCATGTAAATCTAATCATGAGAGCATAGCTATGGCCTTGTCGAGAGAGCTGATGAAATACTCCGCCTCGGCCAGGGTGTTGTAGGGGGCGAAAGATACCCTCAGCATACCGCTTACGCCGAACCTGTCCATAAGCGGTTCGGCACACATCTGCCCCGAACGAACCGCGATTCCCATCTTGTCGAGAATCAGGGCCAGGTCTTCGTGGTGGCAATGTTCCACGGAGAACGAAAACAGAGGAATCTTGTCAAATCCGTTTCCGGGCTTTCCGTAGAGCCTTATCCTGCTGTCCGAACCGAGCGCATCGAGCATATATGCGCAGATTTCATCCATGTTTTCCTTAAGTTCCCCGTGAAACGTGCTTCCGGCCATGTCGAGCGCAGGCGCAATGGTAGGGGTACCGGAAATATTCTGTGTCCCGGCCTCGAACTTCATGGGAATGTCGGCATAGGTAGAACCTGACCAGCGCACAGTCTTTATCATCTCTCCCCCGCCCATATACGGAGGCATGGCTTCCAGCAGTTCCCTTTTTGCATAAAGGACGCCTGTTCCTGGCGCCGCATAGGCCTTGTGCCCGGAAAAGACATAGAAGTCGCAGTCCAGTCCGCGGACATCCACAGGAGCGTGGACTATGCCTTGCGCTCCGTCCGTCAGAACAAAGCAACCTTTTGAATGACAAATATTTACAATCTCCTTAACAGGGTTTTCGAGCCCGAGCACATTGGATATCTGGGCCACGCAGCATATCTTGACCGAAGGGGTAAGCAGGGAGGGAAGGGCATCCATGTCGAGATGCCCGTCGGCGTCCACTTTCCATACCTTTATCTTCGCCCCGACCCGGCTGCAGGTCATCTGCCAGGGAACGATATCGGAATGGTGCTCGCTCTCCGCAATCAGGACTTCGTCTCCTTCCTTGAGGAAGGCTGAGGCGAAACTCGACGCGACAAGGTTGAGTGAAGCCGTGGCACCCGAAGTGAAAACTATTTCGGACGGACTCCCGGCGCCTATGAACGCCGCGACGGCAGCCCTCGCCTTCTCGTATTCTTCGGTAGCGACTCCGGCAGTATAATGGACTGCCCTGTGAAGGTTGGAAGTGTACTTCGACGCAGATTCGGTCCACTTGTCTATCACGCACTGCGGACGCAGCGAGGTCGCCGCGTTGTCGAGATAGACGAGAGGCTTGCCGTAGACTGTCTGCGACAGCTGCGGAAAAAGTTCCCTGAACTGCTCTACATTCATACTCCTATAAATTTCACAAGATTGCAATCCTGCAAAATTACTAATAATTCAAGAATATTATTCAGACTAAATTCTTAATTTTGCCGTATGATAGACTATATTTCCGGCAGGCTCAAGACCCTCACTCCCACCTATGCCGTAATAGAGAATTCGGGCATAGGATACATGGTGGAGATTTCCCTACAGACCTACGACTTCCTTTCCGGCAAGGAAGACTGCACAGTGTACATCCAGCGGCAGGTCAACCAGCGCGACGGCACCGAGGTAGACTACGGATTCTCGACACGCGAGGAAAGGGAACTGTTCAAAAGCATCACCGGAGTATCCGGAATGGGAGCGTCGTCGGCAAGGATGATCCTTTCGGCGCTGTCTCCCTCCGAACTCAAGGAAACGATTCTCGCCGAAGACACGGGAAGGCTCAAGGCAATAAAGGGCATCGGTCTCAAAAGCGCACAGCGTCTCGTCCTCGAACTCAAGGACAAAATGGGAAAGGCCGAGGAAGGAGAGGCCGGAATCCTGCTACGAACCAACAGGAACGAAATTGTCGAGGAAGCCACTGCCGCACTCGTCAATCTCGGATTCGCGAGGACGAATATAAACAAGGCGGTTCAGACTATTCTAAAGGCAACACCGGAAGCAAGCGTAGAAGTGATCATAAAGAATGCGCTGCGCATGCTCTGAGCCTACCTGCCGAAGTAGACAAGAAGTACAGATATATCGGCAGGAGATACACCTGATATCCTCGAGGCCTGGGCAATGGTCCTCGGGGTATATTTTTTAAACTTCTGCCGGCATTCTATCGTAAGCCCGGACACCTTGTCGAAGTCGAAACCTTCGGGTATCTCAAGTTCCTCGAGGTGTCGGATTTTCTCCGCCATTTTTACCTCCCTGTCTATATACCCGCTGTACTTTATGGAAATTTCCACACTCTCCACCACATCCTTTTCCTGAGCAATCGTTCCACGTGGAACGATTTTCAGCAGTTCATCGAGCGATATTTCGGGACGGGAGGCAAGATAGGATATTTTCTTTGACTCGGACAGTAGGGCGGAATTATGTCTTTCAAGGAAAGGATTGGCTGTTTCCGCCGTGATATTGGTATTGTCGCAGTATTCCCTGAGCCTGTCAATCTCCTCGTATTTTTTCATCGTAAGGGAGTATCTTTCTTCAGATGCGAGGCCTATGTCATGCGATAGTGCCGTCAGTCTCTGGTCTGCATTGTCCTGGCGCAGCAGTATCCTGTACTCAGCCCGGGAAGTGAACATCCTGTAAGGTTCGTCTACTCCCTTGGTGACCAGGTCGTCAATAAGCACTCCGATATATGCCTGGTCGCGGCGGAGGATGAAAGCTTCCTTTCCGTGAATCTTGAGATGCGCGTTTATACCGGCCATTATACCCTGTGCCGCTGCTTCCTCATATCCGGTAGTTCCGTTCACCTGCCCTGCAAGGTAGAGGTTTTCGATAGATTTCAGTTCCAGCGTCGGCCTGAGCTGGGTGGGATCGAAATAGTCGTATTCCACGGCGTAGGCCGGACGGTATATCTTTACATTCTCAAGTCCCTCGATAGCGTGCAGCGCGTCGATCTGGACATCGAGAGGGAGCGAAGAAGAAAAGCCCTGGAGATAATATTCGTTGGTATCCCACCCTTCTGGCTCAAGAAAGAGCTGGTGGGCATTGTTCTCAGGAAAAACCTTGAGCTTGTCTTCTATGCTCGGACAATATCTCGGCCCCCTGCCATGGATGAGTCCGTTGAAAAGCGGCGACTCAGAAAAACCGGAACGCAGTATCTCATGCACCCTCTCGTTGGTATGTAGTATGAAGCAGGGCATCTGCCTTCCTGTCTCCTGGACTGAAGACTTGACATCGAGGAAAGAGAACCTCGACGGGTCTTCGTCTCCGTACTGCCTGACAAACGACGAGCTGTCTACCGAGGAGATGTCGATTCTCGGCGGGGTACCGGTCTTCATCCTGTCGGACACGATGCCCATGGAATTCAGCTGCTCCGTCAGTCCGTACGAAGACAACTCCCCTATCCTTCCACCTTCCATGACATGCCTTCCGATGAAAAGTCTGCCCGTAAGGAAGGTTCCGGCGGTCAGGATAACCGCCTGAGACTTGAAAATCGCCCCTGTATTCGTACGCACGCCGCAGATTTTTGAATTCTCAAAGAGAAAAGACACGGCTAAATCTGCGTAAATATCTAATTTACAATTAGTTTCAAGAGTTTTACGCCATACTGCCGAAAACATGCCCTTATCGCACTGCGCACGAGGGCTCCACATCGCTGGTCCCTTGGACCTGTTGAGCATCCGGAACTGGATTGTAGAACGGTCGGTAACGAGCCCGGTATAACCTCCAAGTGCATCTATCTCTCTTACAATCTGTCCCTTGGCTATACCTCCAACGGCAGGATTGCACGACATCCTCGCAAATCCGAGCATGTCCATAGTGACAAGGAGCACTGAAGAACCCATGTTGGAGGCCGCCATGGCCGCCTCGCATCCGGCATGACCTCCTCCGACTACTATTATATCGTAAGTGTCCTGCATGGAAAGTCAGGCGAGATTCTTTTTCATATCGAGATAGTAGTTCTCCTTCCGGCGCATCTCGGCAGACTGCTCCTCGCTGTGGTCGTCATAGCCTATCAGATGAAGTATGCCGTGGACCATAACCCTGTCGAGTTCCTCCTCGAAGGTGGCGCCGTAATGCGCGGCATTGTCCCTGACGGAATCGATGCTTATGAAAAGGTCGCCGCTCACCACATCCTTCTCGCAGTAGTCGAAAGTGATGATATCGGTGAAGTAGTCATGCTGGAGATACCTGAGGTTCATATCGAGGATATAGTTGTCCGAACAGAATATGATGTTCACATCCCCGAGCCTCCTGATTTCGCTTCCGCACACCGTCTTCAGCCATGCGTTGTTGAGCCTCCTGTTCTTCAGGACGAAGCGGATATCCTCGCAGAAATACCTTATCATATCAGAATTTTTGACAAATCTACAACTATTAAATTAAAAAATTGGAATTGAAATTAAATATTTATATTTTTGAAAGCCGATTGCGAAACAGTCGTCACGGACACGCGGAATATTAAAATAACCAAATATGGAAATCAAGAAATCACCAAAAGCCGATCTTAACAACAAAAAGATGCTTTTTGCCGAGATTGGTTTCGTAATTTCCCTCCTGATTGTCTACGGAGCCTTCGAGTTCAAGACCAGGGAGAAGCAGGAAGCCACTCTCGTAGCCGAGACTACTGAAATCATCGAGGAGGAGATCATCCCTATCACCCAGGAAGCCACTCCCCCGCCCCCCGAGGTACCTTCAATGCCTTCGTTCTCCGATATCCTCGACATCGTCGATGACGACATCGTAGTAGAGGACAACATACTCAACCTCGAGGACGACGCGGATCTCGGCGTAGAGATCATAGACTACGGTGCATCCGTAGAGGAAGAGGTGATTGAGGAGGAAGCCATTCCCTTCGCGCTCGTAGAGACGAAGCCCATGTTCCAGGGCGGTGACGCCAACACCTTCTCCGCATGGGTAAACCAGCACCTCGAATATCCCGAGATCGCAAGGGAGAACGGAGTACAGGGACGAGTAATGCTCCAGTTCACGGTCAATCCCGACGGTTCCGTAAGCAATGTCATCGTTGTCCGCGGTGTGGATCCTTCGCTCGACCAGGAGGCCGTACGAGTTATCCAGAGCTCACCCAAGTGGACTCCCGGACGCCAGAGGGACCGCGCAGTAAAGGTTACCTACACCTTCCCCGTAGTGTTCCAGTTGAGATAATAATTGACAAGCACACGACCATAACAAGGCTGTCCCCTACCGGATAGCCTTTTTTTAACTGATTATATGAACGATATCAGAGAAGAGAAAGCCGTATTCGTCGGCATAATACGCCAGGGCGACAGCGAAAGGAAGGTCAAGGAATACCTCGACGAACTCGAGTTCCTTGCCGACACCGCCGGTGCCAAGGGCGACATGAAGTTCGTGCAGAAGCTCGACAAGCCAGAGAAAGCCACATACATAAGGAGCGGAAAACTTCAGGAAATAGCACAGTACTGCGAAGAGAACGAGATAAAGTATGTCATCTTCGACGACGAACTCAGCGGAATGCAGCAGAGAAACATCGAGAAGGTCATCAAGACCTCTTCGGTGATAGACCGCACGAGCCTCATACTCGAGATATTCTCACAGAGGGCGCAGACCGCGTACGCAAAGATGCAGGTGGAGCTCGCGAGATACAACTACATGCTCCCCCGGCTCGCCGGAATGTGGACCCACCTCGAAAGACAGAGAGGCGGTATAGGAATGCGCGGAGGAATGGGTGAAAGCCAGATAGAGATAGACAGGCGCATAGTAAGGGAAAGGATAGCCAAACTCAAGGAACAGCTTGCGAAGGTAGACAGGCAGATGGCCACCCAGAGAGGCAACCGCGGCCAGCTCGTAAGGCTCTCGCTCGTCGGATATACCAATGTAGGCAAGTCCACTCTGATGAACCTCCTCGCGAAGTCGGACGTATTTGCCGAGAACAAGCTTTTCGCCACCCTCGACACCACCGTCAGAAAGGTCGTAATAGGCAATGTACCGTTCCTTCTGAGCGATACCGTAGGATTTATCAGAAAACTCCCTACGCAGCTTATAGAGGCCTTTAAAAGCACCCTTGACGAGGTGCGCGAAGCCGATATACTGATACATGTCGTAGACATATCTCATCCTGACTATGCAGAGCAGATACAGGTGGTGGAAAAGACGCTCGAAGACATATCCGCATCCGACAAGCCGGTATATCTTGTATTCAACAAGACAGACGCATATACCTACGAGAAATACGACGAGTTCTCGCTCGAACCGCGCTCGGAAAAGAACTTCACCCTCGACGAAGTCAAGAACTACTGGATAAACGAGAAGAAAGTGCCATGTATCTTCATCTCAGCCCTGAAGAAACAGGGAATAGACAAGCTGCGCGACGACCTGTACAAAATGGTCGCCGAAATACACGCGGGAAGATACCCGTTCAACAACTTCCTGTGGTAGGAGCAAGTCCCTGCACGGACATAGCAGCTAAACCTTTAACTGTTCAAGTTGATTCAAGGCATATATGTTTCCGGGAGGCGTAAACCCTATTGAAAAGCCTCCCGGAAACATATATGCCTTGAGAAACAATATCATTAAACAAATAAGGGAGGACGGCAGACAACCATCCTCCCTTGCTGATATAGTCGTGACAAAATATCGGATTAGTCCGAGAACTTGGCCTTGAGGAACTCCCTGTTGAGCCTTGCGATGTGGGAAACGGTGATACCCTTGGGGCACTCCATTTCGCAGGCACGGGTGTTGGTGCAGTTTCCGAATCCGAGTTCGTCCATTTTCGCAACCATTGCCTTGGCCCTTCTCGCAGCCTCAGGACGGCCCTGGGGAAGCAGTGCGAGAGAACTTACCCTGGCGGCAACGAACAGCATCGCAGAGCCGTTCTTGCATGTGGCGACGCAGGCTCCGCAGCCAACGCAGGCCGCAGCGTCCATGCTCTCCTCAGCCTTGTCGTGGGGTATGAGGATATTGTTGGCATCCTGGGCCGAACCGGTACGGACTGAGATGAATCCTCCTGCCTGGAGTATCTTGTCGAAAGCCTGGCGGTCTACGACGAGATCCTTTATGACGGGAAATCCCTTGCTCCTCCAAGGCTCCACGGTAATGGTAGCACCGTCCTTGAAATGCCTCATGAAGAGCTGGCAAGTGGTAACATGGTCGTCGGGACCGTGTGCACGGCCGTCTATATAGAGCGAGCAGGCTCCGCAGATACCCTCGCGGCAGTCATGGTCGAAAGACACGGGACCGCTGCTCTGGCATCCCCTTTCTACAGCCACGGGATCGGCTCCTTCGCGGATGAGCTGCTCGTTGAGGATGTCGAGCATCTCGAGGAACGAAGCGTCTTCCTCGATGCCTTTTATGTGATAGGTCTCAAAATGACCCTTGGCCTTGGCGTTCTTCTGACGCCATATCTTAAGATTGAATTCCATTCCGATTAGTCTTTGTAGTTTCTGGTGGCAACCTTGATAAACTCGTACTTGAGAGGTTCCTTATGGAGTTCGGGCTCTACATCCTCGCCCTTGTACTCCCATGCAGCGACATACATGAAGTGTTCGTCGTCGCGCTTGGCCTCTCCCTCTTCAGTCTGGCTTTCCACACGGAAGTGGCCTCCGCAGGACTCGGTCCTGTTGAGTGCGTCCCTTGCCATGAGTTCGCCTATCTCGAAGAAGTCCTCGAGACGGAGTGCCTTCTCAAGTTCCTGGTTGAACTCATACTGGGTTCCGGGAACGTTCACGTTCTCGTAGAAATCCTTCTTGAGTTCCTTGATCTCCTTGATAGCCTTCTTCAGACCGGCCTCGTCGCGGGCCATTCCGACATACTCCCACATGATATGGCCGAGACTCTTATGGATTGAATCCACGGTCTTGGTACCCTTGATAGAGAGAAGCCTGTCGATACGCGCCTGTACTCCCCTCTCGGCCTCGGTGAACTCCTTGGTCGTTACATCGGTCTTGGGCTCAGCGAATTTCTTCGACAGGTAGTCTCCGATAGTCACGGGAAGTATGAAGTAACCGTCGGCAAGTCCCTGCATGAGGGCAGAGGCTCCGAGACGGTTTCCGCCGTGGTCGGAGAAGTTGGCCTCGCCTATCGCGAAGAGTCCGGGTATGGTGGTCTGGAGGTCGTAGTCCACCCAGATACCTCCCATGGTATAGTGGATAGCGGGATATATCATCATAGGCTCCTCCCAGGGAGAGGAAGCGGTGATCTTCTCGTACATGTCGAAGAGGTTGCCGTAACGCTCTGCAACCCTCTGGTGTCCGAGGCGCTTGATAGCGTCGGAGAAGTCGAGGAACACGGCCTTTCCAGTCTCGTTAACACCGAATCCGGCATCGCACCTCTCCTTTGCCGCACGGGAAGCCACGTCACGGGGAACGAGGTTTCCGAACGCGGGATAGCGGCGCTCGAGATAGTAGTCCCTGTCCTCCTCGGGAATCTGAGAAGCCTTTATCTGGTGCTTGCGGAGCTTCTCCACATCCTCCTTCTTCTTGGGTACCCAGATACGTCCGTCGTTACGCAGAGACTCGCTCATGAGGGTAAGCTTGCACTGCTGGTCGCCGTGTACGGGAATACAGGTAGGATGAATCTGCGCGAAGCAGGGATTTGCGAAATATGCACCCTTCTTATAACACTGGAGAGCAGCTGAACCGTTGCTGTTCATGGCGTTGGTCGAGAGGAAATAGGTGTTTCCGTATCCTCCGGTAGCTATCACCACGGCATGTGCTCCGAACCTCTCGAGCTGTCCTGTCACGAGGTTGCGGGTGATGATACCCTTGGCCTGTCCGTTCACAATGACAAGATCAAGCATTTCGTGACGTGGATATGACTTTACGGTGCCGTTGGCTATCTCCTTGTTGAGGGAAGCATAGGCTCCGAGAAGCAGCTGCTGTCCGGTTTGTCCCCTGGCATAGAAAGTACGGCTTACCTGCACGCCTCCGAAAGAACGGTTGGCGAGATATCCGCCGTATTCGCGTGCGAAAGGTATTCCCTGGGCGACGCACTGGTCGATGATTGCCGCGCTCACTTCCGCGAGGCGGTACACGTTCGCCTCGCGCGCACGGTAGTCACCTCCCTTGATCGTGTCATAGAACAGACGATAGACCGAGTCGTTGTCGTTCTGGTAGTTCTTTGCGGCGTTGATACCTCCCTGAGCGGCAATTGAATGCGCCCTTCTGGGAGAGTCACTGATGCAGAAAATTTTGACATTGTAGCCGAGTTCTCCCAGAGATGCAGCCGCGGAGGCTCCACCAAGGCCTGTACCTACTACAATGATTTCAAGTTTTCTCTTGTTGTTGGGACTCACGAGATGGATTTCAGACTTGCGCTTGGTCCATTTGAGCTCAAGGGGTCCCTCGGGAATTTTAGAAATTAACTTGTCTGACATTGCGTTGTATGTATGGTTATATATTCATTTAAAATAATGTGCTGCACTCGTCTCCGGCATCCGCACCTGCGGAGTAGTCGTATCCGAGATGCCTGTAAGACAGCTCGGTGGCCTTCCTTCCGCGCGGCGTCCTGATTATGAATCCTTCCTTCACGAGGAAAGGCTCGTATACTTCCTCATAGGTGCCCTGGTCCTCGCCTATCGCCGTCGCCAGGGTCCCGGCCCCTACAGGTCCGCCGTTGAAGGTGGCTATTATGGCCCTGAGTATCTTGTTGTCTATGGAGTCGAGCCCCATAGTGTCTATCTTGAGCTTGTCGAGGGCATACTTTGCAATCGCGAGGTCTATCCTTCCGTCGCCCATTACCTGCGCGAAGTCCCTCACCCTCCTGAGCAGGGCGTTGGCTATTCGCGGAGTCCCCCTGCTCCTGACTGCTATCTCCTTTGCGGCCTGAGGCTCTATTTCCACCTTGAGTATGGTGGCGGAGCGGCTGATTATGCGCACGAGGTCGGCGGTATCGTAGTACTCCAGCTCGCACTTTATGCCGAATCTCGCGCGGAGCGGGGCCGTCAGCAGTCCTGAACGGGTCGTCGCACCCACAAGCGTAAAGGGATTGAGGCTTATCCTCACGGACCTCGCCCCCGGTCCCTTGTCTATCATAATGTCTATCACATAGTCCTCCATAGCCGAATAGAGGTATTCCTCCACCTCGGGGGACATCCTGTGTATCTCGTCGATGAAGAGCACGTCGCCCGTTTCGAGCGAAGTGAGAAGCCCCGCAAGGTCGCCGGGACGGTCGAGCACCGGTCCGGACGTTATCTTGATGTTGCTTCCCATCTCGTTGGCTATTATATGGGCCAGCGTAGTCTTTCCAAGGCCCGGAGGCCCGTTGAAAAGAGTATGGTCCAAAGCCTCCCCCCTCATCTTGGCAGCCTGTATGTACACGCGGAGATTTGAAACGATTTCTCCCTGCCCGGTGAAATCTTCCAATTCACGGGGTCTGATAATTCCTTCCAAATCCTTATCTTTGCCCTCGTTTGGGTTGTGAGGATCAAAATCCTGCATGCATTCAGACAATTAGATTACAAATATAGTTCTTTTTTATTTAAAAACTGATACTTATTATTTAGCTGTTAAATTGTTTATAACTCTATAATCAATTAATATTAAATAATTTACAAAAGTATTACCTGTTAATTTCGTTGTAGATTGAATTTTGAAAAGATGTTGACAGCAGGATGCAGATATTTTTCCACAGCGGCGGCGCCGTTTTTAAACATGGTTTTCAACACCTTTTCAACTGAAATTATATAGCCGATGTTGATAAGTCCAAAGGCAAGTTCCGTTCTTGCTTCAAAGCTCGGTTCCGGACAGAGGAATGTCTACTGCCGTTCGCTTTTCCTTTCAGCCAGGTGGTTCGTACTGAGCCAGGTAGTTCGGAAAGGGCTGCATTTCGTAATCCTTCCGGACAAGGAATCGGCCGAGTACTGCACTTCCGATCTTTACGGACTCGTGGAGGGAGACAGGGTGTTCCTGCTGCCCGAGTCGGGAAAGAATGTGGAGAGGAGCAACTACAAGTCTTCTCTCGCCGTGCAGAGGACTGCCGCCGTGCGGGAGATCCTGTCTGGAAGGGACAGTGACGGTCTGAGGATAATAGTGAGCTATCCCGAAGCCGTTTCGGAATATGTGCCGTCTGCCGGAAAGATAAGTTCTTCAATATTGAAGATTTCTCCCGGGGACGAGATGTCGCACGAGAGCATAATTGGGATACTTTCTTCCTACGGGTTCGAAAAGGTGGATTTCGTGTCGGCTCCCGGACAATATGCTATAAGAGGTTCGATAGTGGACATATTCTCCTATTCGAACAACTATCCATACCGCATTTCGTTCTGGGGCGACGAGGTGGAGAAGATAAATTCTTTCGACTGTAACACCCAGCTCAGCCGGAGCAGCGAGGAAAGTGTCGATATAATATCCGACATAATGTCTTCCGGAAACGGGGAGAATATCATTTCGATGCTTCCCGCGGACTCCGTCCTGTGGATTGATTCTGTCGACGTCTATTCCGGAGAGAAGTGGTTTCCGCTGACGGAATCCTTCAGGAGGGTGTTCATAGACAAGCCTCTCGACGCACAGGTTCCTGATTCCGACATCATCGAGTTCGGAATAAGTCCGCAGCCGTCGTTCAACAAGAACTTCGAACTGCTGACCGAAGACATACGCTCGAGAATCGAGAGAGGATACAAGGTCGTGATATATGGAGAGAAGGAATCCCAGCTCGAAAGGCTTAAGTCCATAATATCGAGGGATTCCGCCCTTGTTCCCGATTTTGTCAAGGGAGCCAATATACATAATGGGTTCATAGATTCCGACAGCAGGACCTGCTGCTATTCCGATCATGAAATCTTCGACCGCTTCCAGAGGGTGAGCATACGCCGCTCCGTCGAGAAAAGCGAGCAGTTGACGATAAACGACCTCAACTCCTTCAATATAGGGGACTATGTAGTGCACATAGACCACGGCGTGGGTATTTTCGGAGGTCTCGTGAAGATGCGCGACGACAAGGGACGCGTGCATGAAGTCGTCAAGATAACCTATAAGGACGGCGACGTGGTGTTCGTGTCGGTACATCTTCTCAACAAGATCTCCCGATTCCGTTCGCGTGACGGCGTCCCTCCGAAGATAAACAAGCTCGGTTCCAAGGCCTGGAGCAACCTCAAGCAGAGCGCGAAGTCCAAGGTGAAGGACATAGCGAAGGAACTTATACAGCTCTATGCCAAGAGACGCGCCTCCAAGGGTTTCGCCTACTCTGCGGACACATATCTCCAGCAGGAACTCGAGTCTTCTTTCATCTATGAAGACACTCCCGACCAGGAAGCGGCGACTATAGCCGTCAAGCACGACATGGAGGACGACTGCCCCATGGACAGGCTGGTATGCGGAGACGTAGGTTTCGGAAAGACGGAGATAGCCGTAAGGGCGGCATTCAAGGCCGTAGCAGACAGCAAGCAGGTTGCAGTGCTTGTGCCTACGACCATTCTCGCACTCCAGCATTACAACACTTTCCGCCAGAGGCTTCAGAACCTGCCCTGTAACATAGACTATGTGAGCAGGCTGCGTACGGCGAAGGAGATATCCGACATCAGGAAGCGTCTTGCCGCAGGGCAGATAGACATACTGATAGGCACGCACAAGATACTTGGCAAGGAGTTCGCCTTCAAGGACCTCGGACTGCTGATAATAGATGAGGAGCAGAAGTTCGGAGTGTCCGCGAAGGAGAAGCTGAGACAGGTGAAGGCTTCGGTGGATACCCTCACTCTCACTGCAACCCCTATCCCCAGGACGCTCCAGTTCTCACTGCTGGGAGCCAGGGACCTGAGCATCATCAACACTCCCCCGCCCAACAGGATTCCGGTGCAGACGGAGATAATCCTCTTCGACGAGAAGGAGATGAAGGGCATAATAAACTACGAGCTCAACCGCGGAGGGCAGATATTCTTCCTGCACAACAAGGTCGAGGAACTCCAGTCCATATACGAGATACTCCACAGGCTCGTTCCCGACATGAAGATATGCGTCGCCCACGGTCAGATGGAGTCCGGAAAACTCGAGAGGATAATGCTTGACTTCATACGCGGGGACTACGACATGATGCTCTGTACCACTATTATAGAGAACGGTCTCGACATTCCCAACGCGAATACTATCATAATCAACCAGGCGCAGAATTTCGGACTCAGCGACCTGCACCAGCTGCGCGGAAGGGTCGGGCGCTCCAACAAGAAGGCGTTCTGCTACCTGATAGTGCCTCCCCTTGCGAGCATAGGGGACGACGCGCGTCGCAGACTCAAGGCGATAGAGGAATTCTCCGATCTCGGAAGCGGGTTCAACATCGCCATGCAGGATCTCGACATAAGGGGGGCGGGCAACCTGCTCGGAGCAGAGCAGAGCGGGTTCATCACCGAAATGGGTTTCGAAACATATCAGAAGATACTCTCCGAAGCAATGGAGGAACTGGGCGTGGAGACAGGCGTGAGCGTGCGTTCCGACCGCGGCGGATTCGTAGTGGAGTGCGCGGTGGAGACAGACCGGCCTGCGCTCATCCCTGACGGATATATAGACATAACTGCCGAGAAGATAAGGATATACAAGGATATAGACTCCATGTCTTCCGACAAGGAGGCCGAGCGGTACATAAGCCGTCTGGCCGACCGTTTCGGTCCCATACCCGAAGAACTCGACAACCTTTTCTGCGTGGTTAAACTGAGGAACCTCGGTTCTTCGCTCGGATTCGAGAAGATAATAGTGAAGAACGGGATACTGATAGCGTTCTTCATATCCAACCCAATGTCTCCCTACTACAAGTCCAAGACCTTCGATGCGCTTATGGCAAGGATAGTGGAGCTTCAAGGCAGGTTCGAACTTAAGCAGAACGAAAACAGGCTGAAGATAGTGGCGAGGAATGTCGATTCCTTGCAGTCCGCCTACTCCCTTATGGGCAAGTTGAGATAAATTTTTTAAATTTGCAGGTTCTCGAAATACGACAGGATGGCCAATCTTCTAGTAGTTACAGGAAATACGGCACTTAAGGCGGCATGGTCCGAAGGTACGGTACTCGGAAAGACCTTCAGGTACCAGGGAGAAAAGATGCTGGAATATCTGCTGTCCCTTACGGAGAAGGAGAAGCCCGAAGTGCTTACGGTAGCGTCGGTATACGGGGTTCAGCCAGAGGAGGAGGAGATACTCAGGAAAGAGTGCTCTCATCTGATAATACTCGACAGGTCGCATACCGAAGTCCTGCTGAGGTACGATTTCCCCGAATATCTGCCTTATGACAGGGCTGCCGGGCTGGTGGCGGCAAGGTTCCTTTTCAAGGACAAGCCGTGTACCGTGTTCGACTTCGGAACCACTCTCACCGTAGACTTCCTGAGTGCGGAAGGACGCTATCTCGGCGGTAACATATCTCCCGGATGCAGGACGAGGTTCAAGGCTCTCGAACGCTATTCCAAGAACCTCCCGCTCGTCGACACTCCCGAAAAAGTGCTTCCCGAAGGACAGTCCCTGACCGGATCTGTCGAGTCCGGAGTGATTTTAGGTATAATGTTTGAAACCGAGGGCTACATCAGGTCAAAAAAGGATAATATCGTGATTTTTACGGGAGGAGATGCAATTTATTTTGCCAAAAGGATGAAAAACTCCATCTTTGTAGTCTGCAATCTCGAACTTATGGGCTTGGCCCTTATAACGGATGATTATGTCAAGAAGAATATCATATAAGGTTTTTCTGACAGTTGCCGTGCTGCTTGCGGCCTGCGCGGGCGTGTCCGCACAGGAAACAGCATACAGTGCATACTCTCCGTATTCCATATTCGGAGTGGGAGACCTTTCGCGCCAGGGAACAGCCTATAACAGGAGCATGGGAGGAGTCGGGGTCGCCCTGAGGAGCAACCGCTTCATAAATATCGTGAATCCTGCGGCCGTGACGGCTCGTGACAGCCTTGCGTTCATGGCAGACTTCGGCATATACGGCGACAACAAGGTATTCTCGCAGGAAAACATCAAGTCGGTCAACAACACTTTCAACATAGGAAGCCTCGCGATGTCTTTCCCTATATGGCGTTCTTCCGCGATGATGATAGGAATCACTCCCTATAGCGACACGGGATTCGGCTCTTCGTTCAGATATACCGACCCCGACGTGATAGGGAACATCGGAAACATCAATTTCACAGCCGAAGGGAACGGAAGCATATACAAGTTCTTCGCCGCGGCCGGCGTCACCTTCTTCGACCGGCTGTCGCTTGGCGCCGAACTGGATTATTATTTCGGTAAGATTTCAAAGACATACGATACCTCCATAAGCGACGCGTCGTATGTGAGCATCAGCAACAATACCATGCTCCAGATGACTGCCTTAGGCGGAAAGTTCGGAATCCAGTACGAGCAACCGATAGGCGACGAGGCAAGGCTCGGAGTCGGTGCGACATATTCGACTTCGGCCAATCTCAAGGGATATTATCAGGATTCCAGGCTTTCTGTCGGTTCTGCCGTTACGGATACCCTGAAATTCAGCGTAGATACCTTGGGACTGCAGCGTAAGGTGTCGCTCGCTCCCGAAATAGGCGTCGGAATCTCGTTCAGGTATGCCGACCGTCTTACGCTAGCTTTCGACTATTCATGGTCGGACTGGACGGCAAGCGGAATCGGGAGTCTGAGCGGTTTCAGCGAAACTTCTTCCCCCTTTTCGGCTTCGAAGACCGAATCGTATCGTTTTGGAATGGAATTTGTACCGAACCGCAACGATATCAGATATTACCTTAACAGGGTAGCATACAGGGTAGGTGCTTACTATAAGAACGACTATTTTCTGCTTAACGGAGAGAAGGTTCCGTCAATGGGAGTGACACTCGGTGCCACTTTTCCCATTTTCCGTCTGTATAACGGACTTACGGTGGGACTTGAATTCGGGCAGAGGGGTTCTTTGAGGAATGCTATGGTGAGGGAGAGATACTTAAACTTCTCTGTAGGGGTGAATATCTTTGACATATGGTTCCAGAAACCGCAGTACGATTAATCGAAACCAATATCAATATGAAAAAAACAACACTTGCTATCTTGTTCGGAGCTGCCCTGTTCCTCGGCAGCTCGGATGTTTTTGCCCAGGGAAAATGGGGGCCCGACAGTGCCGAATGTGTCACTTATATGTCTTTTTATAAGGAGAACTACAAGAACAAGGCATATGACGAGGCTGTCAAGAGTTGGAGGAAGGCATACGAGTACTGCCCTGCGACCGCGAGCCAGAACATGCTCATCGACGGTACCGTGCTGATGCGCCACCTGATTTCCAAGAACGCATCCAATCCCGAATACAGGAACGCTCTCGTGGATACTCTCCTTACCCTGCACGACGTCAGGGCGGAAAACTATCCCAACTATGCCGTCACCGCCCTCAACAACAAGGGTCTCGACATGTTCAACTATGTGAAGGACGACGATCAGAAGCTCTATGACGGATACGAGGGCATAATCGAGAACAACGGAGCCCAGACCCGTGCCGAGATACTTCTCTTCGACCTCCAGGCTGCCGTCAACCTCTACCAGAGCGGCTCTCTCGAGGCTGATGCCGTTATCAACGCATACCAGAGGAACGCAGACCTTCTCGAGGAGGTTCCCGCGAAGAACGATATAGAAGAGGAGAAGAACGCCAAGATCGAGGAAGATCTCGGAAGCCTCTTCGCTGCAAGCAAGGTGGCAAGCTGCGACAACCTCATCGAGCTGCTGACCCCCAGGATGGATGCCAATCCCGACGACCTCAAGGTTGCCACCGATATAGCGAGGACTATGAACTACGCCGAGGACTGTACATCCAACGACCTCTATCTGAGGGCAGTTTCCACTATGTACCGTCTCGAGCCCTCTGCAAATTCAGCCTACTACCTCTACAGGCTCTACTCAGCCGTAGATAATGTCGAGGAGGCTGTCAAGTACATGCAGGAGGCTATCTCGAGGGAGGATTCAGACCTCGCCCAGGATACCGAGTGGACTTACGAGCTTGCGACCTACTACTACAAGCACGCCATGATGGCCGAGGCTTTCGAGGCCGCCAATTTCGTGGCCGAGAACTCTGAGGAGCTCAAGGGCAAGGCATACTTCCTTATCGGCAACGTATGGGGTTCTACCCGCTGCGGCGGAGACGAGATCGCATCCCGTGCACCTTTCTGGGTTGCCTGCGACTACATGAACAGGGCGAAGAGCGCCGACGCTACCCTTACCGACAGCGCCAACGACTATATCTCCCAGTACAGCGCATACTTCCCCAAGGCCGAGGAGGCGTTCATGTACGATGTAGTGGACGGCCAGACCTATACCGTAGTATGCAACGGCATGAGGGCCACCACTACCGTGCGCACCGTGAAATAGTCAGGTTATTTTGGTAATATCCAAATATATGAAGATGCTGGCAGTCACTTCTGTGATTGCCAGTTCTTTCGTATCCTGCCGCCGCGGCGCCCCTGAGGGCGGAGGGCTCGACTATTACAAGACTCCCCTGCAGACGGTAGACGGCCTGTTCGCCGTGCAGAGCGAGAACGGAAAGATACAGCTGAGGCTCGAGGCGGACAGAATGGAGAGATACGAGACGGACGAAATGGACTATGATTCCTTTCCGGACGGGATAGCCGTCTATGCCTATACCGAAGACGGCCTGCTGGAATCGGTCATAATAGCCGACGAGGCCCTCCACAAGGTCCCCAAGGGCGAAAGTGCTGAAAGCTCCGACGAAGTATGGGAGGCTTTCGGAAACGTCCTTCTCCATAATATCCTTAACCGGCAGACCCTCGAGACGGATACGCTCTACTGGGACCGTTCGAAGCAGGAGGTATATACCGACTGCTATGTCAGGTTGTATTCTCCGGACGGTTTCATGCAGGGATACGGCATGCGTTCCGACGACAGGATGAAGAACGCTCGGCTCGACAATAATTTCAGCAGCTATGTGTATGTCCAGCGCGACACCAGCGAAGTTGTGATTGATTCTGTGAATTTTATTGGACCTTTTCAGAAATAATCAGAAAAAATTGGTAAATTTGCACCCCAATTGAGAAGAATTTAAAAAAACATAACATAAAAATGGCCGTACTTGAAAAGATACGCGTAAAGCTAGGCGTTTTCATCTCCGTTCTCATCGCGTTGGCTCTGCTCTCGTTCATCATCGATCCGAGCACTCTCGAGTCAGCGCTCAATTCGATGTCCAAGAAGTATGATGTCGGCACTATAGCCGGAAAGAGAATATCCTATACCGATTTCCAGGAGAATGTCGACAAGTTCACGAGGATCAACGAATTCGTCCAGGGATCTTCTTCCCAGAGCGAAGAGACCCAGAAGCAGATCCGCAATGCCGCATGGCAGGACATGCTCGACAGGTACATGTTTCTGAAGAACGCGAAGGAAGCCGGAATCTCCGTCGGCGAGGACGAGCTGCTTTCGCTCATGTCCGTGAACAACCCTTCTCCCGTCATTGCGGCGAATCCGCTGTTCATGGACGAGACCGGCGCGTATTCTCCCGACATGCTCAGGGAATTCGTGAACTATGTCTCTTCCGACGAGACCGGGACCATGCGTCTCTACTGGGACTATCTGCAGAACAGCGTATATACCCAGCAGTATTATCAGAAGTACGGCGCCCTTTTCAACGCAAGCAACTATGAGAACGCCCTCCAGCTCGCTTCGGACATGGATGCGGGCAATACTTCCGTGAATATAGACTATGTATTCGAGTACTATCCATTCACTCCCGACTCTACGGTCGAGGTTTCGGCCGACGAAATCCGTCAGTACTACGACAAGCACAAGAAGCTTTTCACCCAGAACGCAAGCCGTGAAATGGAGTATGTTGTGTTCGAGGTAGTGCCTTCTTCAGACGATATAAACGAGACGAGCCTTGCCCTCGATGCGGTGTACGACGAATTCACCACCACGGACAACATGAAGGCGTTCCTGCTCAAGAATTCCGACACACCCCTTTCGGAGTACTGGTATAAGGAAGGAGAGCTCTCTACCGTGAGCCCCGAACTCGACACCCAGATTTTCGGTGAGGACAAGGAATACACCCAGGTCGTAAGGTCCGGCAACACCTTCTATGCCGCCCGCACCATGGATACCAGGAGGCTTCCCGATTCAGTGTATGTAAAGCATATACTCCTCCAGGGAAGCGATGCCGACCATGTGGCCGACAGCCTCGTGACCGTGCTCAGGAGGGGAGAGAACTTCTCCAACCTCGCTGCCCGGTATTCTGCTGACCAGGGTTCCGCTGCCGACGGCGAGCTCGGAAACATAGGCTGGATGACCCAGACCTATATGATTCCCGGCATGGAATCGGTGATAGAGGCCAAGGTGGGCACGCCCTTCACCCTCAAGACCGCATACGGAACCCATGTGGTTCTCGTGAGCGATGCCACAAGGCCCGTGCTCAAGAAGCAGGTGGCCGTACTCGAGAAGACAGCCCTTGCAAGCAAGGAGACATACAACAGCTACTATTCGCAGGCAAGCACCTTCGCTTCCCTTACCGACGGTACCTACGAGGGATATGAGAGGGCCGTGGATTCCACCAAGGTATATTCCCACTCCCTTACCGTCACCGAGGCCACCTCGAGCTACGGTGCGATCGACGACGCCAAGGCCGTCACCAGGTGGGTGTTCGAGAACAAGCCCGGCAAGGCTTCGGGCATCATAACGGTCAACAACAACTATTTCTTCGTTGCGACCGTGAAGAAGGTGAACAAGGAAGGCATCGCCCCTCTCGAGGATGTAGTGGGTATAATCCAGAACAATCTCTATACACTCAAGCTCCAGGAGAAGACCCTCTCCGATGTCAAGGCGAGGATAGCTGGACTGGACGATATCAGCGTAATAGCCGATACCCTCGGACTGGTGCTCGAGCATAACGATGCCCTTTCGCTTTCTTCAGGCACTGTCGACGTAGCCCTGCTCGGTGCTGCTTCCGTGGCTCCTGAAGGCCGGATATTCGGCCCCGTAAAGGCTTCCATGGGAGTGTATGTACTGAAAGTCAACAGTAGGGAGAAAGGCTCGTTCTATACCGAGGATGATGCCAGGAGCGCCGCGCTGCAGAAGACCCGGTACAGTTCGCAGTTCATCATTCCCGTGATGTCTCAGTACGACGAGGTCAAGGACAACAGGGAAAGGTTCTATTAGCAGACAGCGGTCCTTCGGGACTGGCAATCCTTTCGGAAATATTGAGGGCCGGCTCCTTTCAGGGGTCGGCTTTTCGTATAGTTCCGGGAAAGTTCTCCGGAACCCTGCCCGGCCAAGTGTGGGTATAATTGACATTTTTGGTTGGTGACAATGACAAAAGTGGTTGGTGGAATGCT
>ENA-OUQW01000624-OUQW01000624.1-human-gut-metagenome-genome-assembly--contig:-NODE-624-length-44422-cov-5.716028_pt1 | contig 44422 bp, 38 predicted proteins | sample MGYA00248464_ERZ548849 | MGnify/ENA primary metagenome ERZ548849 (study PRJEB26491, sample SAMN04978193) | human gut metagenome | host: Homo sapiens | study: EMG produced TPA metagenomics assembly of... | reverse complement strand
TTTTAAGCTCCAACCTTAAGGGATTTACATTAGCTGAGGTATTGGTCACACTCGGCATTATAGGTGTAGTTTCTGCAATGACAGTTCCGTCTTTGATGCAGAATTATCAAAGACAATCTTATGTTACACAGCTGCATAAAGTTTATAATGAGTTATCACAAGCCTCTATTAAATATATGACCGATAACAATGCTATTAATTTAAGAGAAGCCGGGTTAAACAGTGTTGATGCTTCCGTTGATTTTATAAAAGAAAATTTTAAGATAGTTCAAGATTGCGGCACTGATGCAGTTCCATGTTTTGCGGGCAGTTATAAAAAATTATCAGGACTTTCTGTTACTGCAAATGATCATGAAAGATATTTTGTCTTAGCTAATGGAGCTTCTATTGCTACAACATTCAGGTCTCAAAAAACATATGGTGATATGGTTTTGGATATCTTTGTAGACTCTAATGGTAAAAAAGGTCCGAATATTGTTGGTCGCGACTTTTTTATAATGTACGTTTATAACAACGGTGTAATTGATGATATTAATTTCGAGGAAAAAGCTGACGGTGACGGTTTAGATATTACTGTTGTCCCGTTATCTTCAGATTATCGTGAAAGAATGTTTACTACATATTGTAAGGGAAATACCAATTACAGACGCGGATGTTTCGGTAAAATCTTAAATGATAACTGGCAGATGAATTATTAGTTTAAGTTGAAGTTTTTTGTTTATTTGCCTTTATTAGTAATAGTAATGGAATTACAATTACACACATAAGTGCAAGGACTGTGAATGCATCAAAAAATGATGCAAGCCTTGCCTGCTGCAATAGTTCTTTATATAAAGAACCGCTTGCTTTTTTAGCAGCTAAAACCGAAGGATAATGGATGAGGAATTTTGATTTAAGCATCATAAGTTTATACTGAAATACAGGATTATGAGGTGATAAATGTTCTACAAGATAAGTTTGTCTTACCTGAGAAACTCTTGCAATAAAGGTTGCAGACACGGCAGTAGCAACAGCTGTTACTATGTTTTTGAAAAGCGCATGCAAAGCTGCTGCATCAGCATTTTTAGAAGACGGCAGAGTTTGGAAAGACAGTGCTGTTATCGGTACAAATGCCAGAGGAACTCCTATGCATAAAAGTATATTCGGGATAACAACAGATTCTATTGACGAAGTTGTATTTAATTGCGTAAGCATTAAGACAGAAGCACCCATAATAAGCAAACCTGTGGCAGCAAGAATTTTGGGCTTTACATGCCTTGAAATTTCGCCGGCTGCCAATAAACCTATAAGACATATTATTGCTCTCGGAAACATTGCAAGTCCTGATTTAGAGGGGCTGTAACCGAGTAAGCTTTGTACAAACATCGGAACAAGCAATAATGTTGAATATAGCATTACATTGATAAACGAACTTATCAGTGTTCCGAAAAGAAAGTTTCTGTCTTTAAATACTCTTATATCAATAACAGGATACTTATATTCCAGCTCCCATACATAAAAGAATACAAAAGCAAATATGCACAAACCGGTTGTCCAGCATACCCAGGTTGTGTCAAACCAGTTATACTGTTGACCTTTGTCAAGTACAATCTGCATACAAGCCATAGCCGTTACGATTGCCGTGTATCCTATTATATCAAATTTTTTATTATACTTTTGCTTTTCTGGTTTATCGTTTGAAACAAAGAGTTTTACAAGTAAAAACGAAATCATACACAGAGGAATATTAATTATAAAAATCCACTGCCAGGAATAGTTGTCTGTTAAATAACCTCCTATAAACGGACCTGCAAGCGGGGAAAACATTGCCGCAACGCCGAATAATCCCATTGCAAGACCTCTTTGTTCGGGAGGAAATACTTCCAGCAGAACTGCCTGACATAAAGGCAGAATACATCCGCTTCCTATGCCCTGGACCACTCTTGCTCCGATTAGAGCCTGCAAGTTAGGAGCAAGAATACAAAGCAGACAACCGATTGCAAATATCCATATGCTATAATACAGAAGCAGTTTTTTGCCTATTGTCCTTACTAAATACCCTGTAACTGGAAGCATAAGTCCGCCGGATATAATATAGCAGGTAATAACCGTGTTAGCTTCATATTGTGTTGCACCGTAAAAGCCTGCAATGTGAGGCTGGCTTACGTTTGTAGCTGACGATGCTGCCAATGCCAGAAACGCAGGCAGCAATACAGATAATGCAACTATATATGGATTTATCTTTTGGGGTTGTTCATTCATTATTTGATTTTAACCTTTGGAACTGCTGACATACCGGGTACTATATTGTAATCTTGTATATTTTCATCAAAGACTATTTTCACAGGAACACGCTGAACTATTTTAACGTAGCTTCCGACAGCGTTTTCAGGTGGAAAAAGACTTGATTTCGCACCTGTGGCTCTTTGAATGCTGTCAACGTGACCTTTAAATCTTTTGTTAGGGTAAGTATCAATTTTTATTGAAACAGGCTGGCCTTTTTTCATGTTTGTTAATTGAATTTCTTTGAAGTTTGCAACTACCCAGACTTGTTCCGGAACAATTTCCATCAAAGGCTGTCCTGTTTGAACATAATTTCCTGTTTCGACGCTTCTTGCAGAAATCATACCTGTTTGAGGAGCGTAAATTTTTGTATAAGACAGATTAAGTTTTGCCTGTTCAACTTCTGCTTCCAATCTTTTTATTTCTGCCTGAACAGCTTCTGCTTTAGCCTTGTGAGCTTCCAGTGCCGATTGTATTGCTTTTGATTTTTCGTTTGCGGCTTTGTGGTTTGCCTGTGCAACTGTATAGTGCGTAGAGCTGTTGTCATAGTCCTGTTTGGAAACTATTCCTTCTTTATACATATCTGTGTATCTTTTGTGGTCTTTTGCCGCAAAATCCAGTTTTGACTTTGTAGAATTTAAATCTTCATAAGACTGTTGAACGTTAGAACCGCCTTCTTCAATTTGCTTTTCCGTAACATTTAATTGGGCTTTTGCTTCGGCAAGTTTAGCTTCTGCCTGATGAAGTTTGACTTCATAGTCGGCAGGATCAATTTCGACCAGCAGCTGTCCTGCTTTGACTTCGTCGTTATCGTCTACAAGAAGTTTTATTACAGGTCCTGACACTCTCGGAGCGATGGAAACAAGTCTGCCTTCAACAAACGCATCATCTGTTGATTGAAAATATGTTGAATGAATTGCGGCTAATATTCCTGTAAGCACCAAAATGCAAGCTGTAATAACAGGTACTACAACACGTTTTTTCTTATATTCGGGGCGTTTCTTTTTAGCTTTTTCCTTTTTTATTTTTAATCTTTCTTTTGCTTTTTCTTCCAATTCTTCTTTACTGTTGTTTGGGGTTTTGTCTTCCATTTGTCACCTCTATATTTGTATATTTAATTTTTCTTCTAAATTTACTTTAATTTTATTTAAAACTTTTAAACAGCTTTGCAGTTCTTCATCACTTACACCCTCGACAGATTCCTGCCATAATTCCAAAACTGTTGGCAGTGCTTGATTGTATGCCTTTTTACCTTTTTCTGTTATATTAATTTTTATAATTTTACGTTTATTAACGTCAGACGTTCTTGTCACAAATCCGGTTTTTTCTAATATGTTAATTATACGGGTTATGTTAGGTCTGTCTTTTAAAGTAATCGCACTGATTTGTCTTTGATATAAACCATCATGGTCCAATATTGCGGTGAGAACTGTATATTGTTCTGGAGTTAAGGGAAAATTTTCCTTTGTAAATCTTTGTGTTGCTATTGCCCGTGTCATTTTGCCGACACGTACAAGTTTCATCCCAATTCTGCTTTTTAATAAATCTTTATTGTCCATGATTTTTCTTTGTGTTATTATGATAACACAAAAAAGGAAATAGCAAGCATGAAAATTTTAAAAATATTATTAACCCTGTTTATTTTGCTGTGCAATTTATCTGTTGTACAGGCTAAAACCAAACCAAATGAAGATTACAGAATAGAGTATTTAAATTTAAACTGGTGGCAGAAATATAATGACCCTGTATTAACCGATTATTTAACAACAGCGTATAAAAATAATCAGGATTTAAAGATTGCAACAATAAATGTTAAACAATCAGAACAAATAGTTAAAGAAGCATTTGCAAATCAGCTGCCCCAAATAGGATTTCAAGGAGACGTTTTCAGAGATTTTCGTTCGGCTAATGTAAAACTCGGAGATGTTATTGTAAAAGATTACAGCCAGAGCAACTTCTTTTTGCCGCTTACAATGAGTTATGAAGCGGATATATGGGGAGAAAATTACCTTAAGACTAAATCATATAAAAAGCAGCTTGAAATGATTAAGGAAAACGAAAGAGCTTCATATATAGCTTTAACCTCTGCTGTGGCATCAGAATATTTTAATCTTGTAAAGTTTGATAAGCTTATCAAAAATCAGGAAGAACTGGTTAAACTGCAATCTGAAATTGTAAGACTTGAAGAAATAAAATACCAAAACGGTTTATGCCCGATAATGGAGCTATTGGATGAAAAACAGCTTTTAACCCAGCTTCAGCAAGAATTAAACGTTTACATTGATAAAAGAATTATTGTTGGAAGAGAATTGGGCGTGCTTGTCGGTGAACGCGAGAAAGACCAGAGTGTTATGCCCAGAAGCGATTATTCTGTTCTAACGCTTTTACCTTTGCCGGAAAGCATTAATGCCGAAGTTATTCAGTACAGACCTGATTATTTGAAAGCAGAAGAGTATATTCAAAAAATAGGTATTGATGTGAAAGTTGCAAGACGTGATTTCTTGCCAAAATTCGTTTTATACGGTCAGGCAGGTTTCAGTGCGTATAATCTCACAAATATTTTCGGCAACCATACTTTTAAATCTGCTTTAGGTTTTATGCCTGTTGTGGATTTATTTACGGGCGGAGCTAAAATGGCGCATTTGAAATATACAAAACTCGAACTTGAAAAAGCTAAGCAGATTTATGAAAAGACTGTTTTGACTTCTATACAAGAGGTTAATAACTCTCTTGGCGGTGCAATTACAAGAGATTTAAACTATAAGGAAAGCGTGAAAAGATATAATCTTGAAAAGGATAAGTTTGCTTTAGCCGATAAAAAATATAACATTGGAGCAAAATCAAAGCTTGACAGAATGAAAGACAGAGAAAAACTTCTTGTTGCAGAAAAAGATGAAGTTAACAGCAGAGTTAACTATCTTATTTCAACGGTAAACATATATAAAGCTGTTGGCGGCAAAGATTTTACAACTGTTAATGATAATTTGTAATATAAATATTAAGATTTAAAAATAATCCTGTTGAACACTTGTAATTTATTTTTATTTAGCGCATAGTGTTAGGGTACTAAAAAAAAGGAAAAACAAATGTCAAACGAAAACTTTACGGATTACCAAATCCAATGTGTAGATTGCGGTCAATCTTTCACTTTCTCTGCAGGAGATCAAGAATTTTATCAATCAAGAGGTTTCTCAGAACCTAAAAGATGTTCTCATTGCAGACAAGCTAGAAAGGCTAACAGCAGCAGAAGAAATTATGCATCTAATTATTAATCTTTAAATTTAACTCGAAATAAATAAAAATTATATAATAAAATGTTTAATTAAAAAGACCTTACATAAGTAAGGTCTTTTTGCATTCATATTTTTTATAAATAAATAAAATAAGTAAACAGGGTTAGTCTTTTGTTGAATTATTTAACAAGAAATTAGTGCTTTAATTATGATATGTTTAAAAGATTATTTGCAATATTAGCTCTATTTATAGGAACAAATGCCGTATTGGCAGAAGATATCCATTTTGATAATGAAGTGTACACTTTAAAATACAGTGCACTTGCTCCGCAAACAAGCGGTTATGGTAACGAATATTTTAAGAAATATGAAAATGTTTCCAATTGGACAAAAATGGTAGGCATATATTATTATCCTAACGAAAAAGATCCGATTAAATATGCACAGGATTTCGACAAAACCGTTGAAAATACTGACAATAGCGTGCTTTTAAAATTTATTCAAAATAAGAAATATGACAAAGCTGCTATCAGTTTTTTGGTTAACGGATGTGAAAATGCTAAGAAATATTTCGAATATGATATATATAAATTTGAAAAGCATCCGGACAAAGGCATGATGGTCTTAAAGTACGCAGTGAAGCACTACTTCGCAAATGATAGCGAGATAAAATCCATCGCAGAAAAAATTAAGGAAAATAATGATAAATGCCTTGAAACTATTATCTCATCACCGATTCCGCCTATTGTCGAAAAAGATATACAATTAAAAGAATGAAAGTCAGTAATATTGACATAATCTTAAACTAACTTTATTATTTTATTATGGTAATAGAAGATACTACAAGAGTGAAAGATTATTTAAATAAAACAAAGCTGACAACTTTGGATTATGTCATTAATCTGTATGTCGGATGTCCTCATAAATGTTTGTATTGCTACGCATCTTATATGACAAGTTTTAGCAAGCATTCTGAACAATGGGGTGAATTTGTTGATGTTAAACACACTAAGAAAAAAATTAATATTTTTAAAATTAAAGATAAGAAAGTTATGATTAGCACCGTCACTGATCCATATAATTTCTTAGAAGAAAAACATCAAATTACAAGAATGATTCTTGAACAGCTTGTAAAATCAGAAGCTTATATCAGCGTTGTAACAAAGTCTAAGCTTGTTTTGGGAGATGTTGACATTTTGCAGAAGATGAAGCATGTAGAAGTTGCTATATCTGTTTCTACTTTAGATGAAACGCTTTCTAAAAAACTTGAACCGTGTTCGTCTTCGGTTCGGGATAGATTGGGAACTTTAAAGGAATTAAAAGCGTCAGGAATAAAAACAGTATTATTTTTATCTCCTATTTTACCATGTTTTACCGATTACAAAGCTGTTATTGAAGCTACAAAAGATTACGTTGACGAATACTGGTTTGATAAACTTAATCTCAGAAGCAGCTTTAAAACAAAAATGTTTGGCTTTATAGAAAATGAATACCCTCAATATAAAGCCTTTTATAACAACATTTACATTAAGAAAGATAATACTTTTTGGAATGATTTATCATCGGAAATTGATGAATATTGCAGATTACACAACATAAACAACAAAATCTTTTTTGCCGGCACGTAAATTGCTTCTTGACCAAAATAAATTGCCGGCTTTTCCTTTTTGCGCATCAAAGGATACAGATGAATTTTTAGCATCTTATCCTTTTTTGCTGTACGATTAGTAAAATACCCTCTTATAAAGAGGGTATTTATGTTATGCAGTTAATTTCATTTGTTGGTTATCGTCTTTTGCTTCGTGTTTTTGAAATTTAGTTTTATAAAGAGTGAATGCACCGCCTAAAACTGCTATTGCTCCTGCAGTTATCCATAAAGGTTTATAAGATTTTGTGCTTTTGGCTGCTGATTTTGTAGTGCTGCCGGAATTTATTGTTTCGGCTGCTGTTTGAGCGGCATTTGAAACTTCCTCTTTTAATTGAGCAGGAGTTTCTTTTTCAAGAAGAATATTTTTGAATTTAACTATTTTGGCAAACAGTTCGGGGTTAGATTTATCCAGTCCGTTCGCTTTAAATATTTTTTCCAATGAGTCCATTATATTAAAACCAAATCCTTCAAATAAAGAATTTTGATATGTTTTTTGGTAGTCAGACGGAACTTTGTATCTGAAAGAGGTTTCAGTACCTCTTCTGTGCTCATTGAAACGTTCTTCGCGTCCAAATACATCCATAAAGAAGAACATATTATTTTTTGCCGTTACAGCTTCTGCAAATTTGGCTTTTGCGAACAATACAGGGTTTTTAAGCGATTCGGCATCAAGTTTAAGAATGCGGGCAAGAGGATTTATCGAAGCTTGTCTGTGGATATTATTGTCATTACATATATCAGGTATGCCTTTTGCAATCTGCCTTAAAGGCTGAGGATCATGATTGCCCGGCCCGATTAAAAATTCATCAGGCGACCAATTAAGTGTATGCAAAAATGCATCGTTTGACCCCCATCCCTCTTTTAAATATGTGCTGCCGTATACTTTTACCCTATCTTTTAAAGGGGCTATTAATTTACCGTTTTCAAACATTGTAAAATCATCAGGTCCTGCATCAAATTCATAGATTATGTTATGCAAATCAAAATCATCACCTTTGACTTCTTTAACCCATTTCTCAATTAATTTTACTATGCTGTCGCCCATAGGCTTTTTGTTTTCGGGAAGAATTTTGGTTTCGCCTTTAGGTGTGATTACAGGTGTGACGTAATTCCAAGCAGCATCTACTCTAAGGACATCAAAGCGTTTTGCAGCCAGTTGTACTTTTAGTTTTAACAGCTTATGCGCATCACTGGTTTCGTCTAGAATTGTATCAAAGTTTATAGAAGGTATTTCCCAAGTAGGAACGCCTATGTAATGACCTTCTTTAAAGGCTTTAGGAAATGCTCTTACTTCATCATCACTGAAGTTTATTGCAATATCACCGCAATATTTAATTCCCTTATTATTTAAATTGTTTTTGCCTTTTGACATGTGCTCTGAAGCCAAAAATTGTTTGAATTTGAAAAACTCGCTGTCAGGCTCGCATTCTCTTGCAAAATTAAGCCAACTTTCATTTTCTTTTACAAATTTATTATATCTCTGTTTTAATTCAGAGTTTTCATCCAGTGCTTTAAAACGTTCATGTGCATTTTTTAAAATTTTATTCTGAGTGCTTTGCTGCCCCAGTATGTTTTCAAAGTTTGCGATGTTATCTCTTGTTTCTTTGTTATTAGCTTTTATAATTTCAGTTAGTTCATCTTTTGTTAATATAGATGAGTATTCATTTTCAGTAAGAAGTTCGGGACTAATATATTGATCACCCAGAGCAAGGGAGGAACCGTTGTAGTGGTTGTTAACGAATTCCCCTGATGGTAAATCCTGAAGAATATTAAAATCTAGATAAGGATGCATATAATCAATAAATTCAATTCCTTTTTTTGATGCCAAATGTCCTATACCGGTATTTGCTCCTTCTGCTTGAGGAAGACTGGTTGACGGCATAATAAAAATTGAATGTCCTGTTTGTCCCGATAATTTTTTACTCTCTTTTACAGTGCTTGTGAATTCCTCAATTTCGTCGTTTCGCAATGAACGGCCGAAACTTAAATTAGGATTAATTCTGCTTACCTGCATAATTTTATAAACTCCTTTTATCCATAAGTGCTAATACAAAAAACGTAAATATTTTTTTTTGCCTAAACTTTTTAAAATTCAATATTCTTTTTATAAGATAACACAAAATTTTATTTTAGATTATAATTTTTTTAACAGGGGGTGTTAAATATGAAAGTTTTACTAATTAACGGAAGCTCAAGAAAAGAGGGCTGCACTTTTACTGCTTTGACAGAAGTCGCAAAATCATTGGAAATGAACGGCATAGATACAGAAATTATTCATTTAGGTGCAAATGCAATTCGTGACTGCGTTGGATGCGGTGCTTGCAAAGGGAATGATAACGGCTGTATTTTTAAAGATGATATTGTAAATGAGATTATTGAAAAGGCGAAAACAGCAGACGGATTTATTTTCGGTTCACCTGTATATTATGCTCATCCGAGCGGAAGAATTTTGTCATTAATGGACAGATTATTTTACGCAGGCGCAAGACATTTTGCATTTAAGCCTGCTGCGGCAATTGTGTCAGCAAGAAGGGCAGGAACTACGGCTTCTATTGATGCGATAACAAAACATTTTACGATTAACCAAATGCCTGTTGTGTCATCAAATTATTGGAATATGGTTCACGGTAATTCTCCTGATGATGTAAAACAGGATTTGGAAGGTTTACAGATTATGCGCGTATTGGGAGAGAATATGGCTTGGCTTTTAAAATGTATTGAAGTCGGTAAAAATACAGGAATAAATCCGCCTCAAACCGAAAAGAAAATATGGACCAACTTTATAAGGTAAAAAATATCCCCCGCATAATTTAAGCGGGGGATTTTACTATATTAATTCAGGGGTCTTTAAAGCTCGTAATGAATTAAGGATTGCTATTAATGTAACTCCAACATCTGCAAATACTGCTCCCCACATTGTTATTATTCCGAATGCGCCGAGAATTAAGAATAATGCTTTTATTGAGAGTGCAAATATTATATTTTCTTTTACTATAACCATTGTTTTTCTTGCGATAAGTATTGCCTGAGCAGATTTTGAAGGCTTATCATCCATAATAACAACATCTGCAGCTTCAATTGCCGCATCGGAACCCATTGCGCCCATTGCAATTCCTATATCGGCTCTTGTTAAAACAGGTGCATCATTTATTCCGTCACCTACAAATATTATACTTTTATCTTTAGATTTTTCATCAATTAGTTCTTCGAGTTTTTCAACCTTTTGGAACGGAAGCAATTCTGCATAAACTTTATCTACATGAAGTTTCTCTTGTACTTTTTTTGCAGCTGCAAATGAATCTCCTGTAAGCATAACGGTTTTTATTGCTAAAGATTTTAATTTATCTATTGTATTTTCCGCATCATCTTTTAATTCATCTGATATTACAATATAACCTATATATGAACCGTTTTTTGCAGTATAAACTATTGTCCCTGCATTATTTGATTTAGTAAAATCTATCTTGTACATATTCATCAAACGGCTGTTTCCTGCAAGAATTTCATCTCCGTTTATAATTGCTTTTACTCCGTTGCCGCTGATTTCTTCAATATCTTGTATTTCATTGTCTTCAAATGAATTGCCGTAAGCTTCTTTTAATGATAGAGCAATAGGGTGATTTGAATATCTTTCTGCAAGTGCTGTCAGTCTTAAAAGTTCATTTTCGGAAACGTTTAACGGGTGAATTTCTGTGACTTTAAATGTCCCTTTTGTTAAAGTGCCTGTTTTATCAAATACAACAGTCTGCGGTTTTGACAAACCTTCCATATAGCAGCTGCCTTTAACAAGAATTCCTGCACGTGAAGCTCCTCCTATACCTGCAAAAAATCCCAGAGGAACAGAAATAACTATTGCGCACGGGCATGAAATGACAAGGAAAGTTAATGCTCTTTCAAGCCATATTGTAAACTGTGCTCCCTGTATTACCAAAGGCGGAATAACGGCAAGCAATATTGCTGCAAGCACAACAGCCGGAGTATAATACCTTGCAAATTTTGTTATAAAATTTTCGGCTTTTGCTTTTTTAGTGCCGGCATGCTCCACAAGTTTCAGAATTTTTGAAACAGTAGATTCTCCAAACTCTTTTTCAACCTTGATTTTTAAGTATCCGTTGGTATTTATGCAGCCACTAACTGCATTGTCGCCGATTTTAATTTCTTTTGGAACGGGTTCACCTGTTAAAGCAGAAGTATCAACAGAGGCTTTTCCCTCAATTACAATACCGTCAAGAGGAATTTTTTCTCCTGTTTTAACTATTATGGCATCACCGATTTTTATATCTAACGGATTTTTTTGTATTATTTTTCCGTCAAGTTCTATATTTGCATAATCAGGTCTTATGTTCATAAGCTCTGATATTGATTTACGTGACTTTTCAACAGCTTTATCCTGCAAATATTCACCTGTTTGGTAAAGAACCATAACCATAACAGCTTCAGGGTATTCACCGATTGAGATTGCGCCGATTGTTGCAATACTCATCAGAAAGTTTTCATCAAAAATTTCACCTTTTAAAATATTTTTAAAAGCCCTGTAAACAATATCTCCGCCTGCAATTAAATATGCAGCAACAAACGCGATAAATTTTGCAATTCCTGATAAATCGGCAATCAATGCAATTATAAAAATTACAACAGCTGCAAGTACTCTTTTAAGTGGTGTTTTACCGCTTCCGTTATGGTTGTGATGATGTTCGTGGTGATGTTCGCACATAATATACCTCTTTATTAATTGAATAACCGTTCAACTATATTAGTATTATAATTGAATAACTATTCAATTGTCAAGTGTGCAAAAGGTTATTGTTAAGAAAATTTGACAATTGAACAATTGTTAAACTATAATGAATATATGGAAATAAAGAAATCTGATTGCGAAGCAGTCAATAATGATATTGTGGAAAAGTTAAAACCTGATATGCCTGATTTAAATGTTTTGTATGAGTTGTCAGACTTTTTCAAGGTTATGGGCGACGGTACAAGAATAAGATTATTGTGGGCGTTGGAAGAAGCTGAAATGTGCGTAAATGATCTTGCTGTTCTATTGGATATGACAAAATCAGCTGTTTCTCATCAGCTTAAAATTTTAAGAACTGCAAAGCTTGTAAGAGCTGAAAAGCGCGGAAAGAATGTTTACTATGCATTAAATGATAATCACGTAAAAGTGATTTTTGAAATGGCTTTAGAGCACGTATGCGAGTAATTAATGGTGTAGATGTTCCATTAATCTTGCAAGAAGCTGTGATTTTTCATGGAAACCTGACAGAGCTGCAATAACTTTTCCTTCTTTAAAAAGGATAAATGTGGGATAGCCTGAAACTCCGTATTTTTTGACCAAATTCGGGCTTTTGTCCGAATCAACAACGCCAATCCAGATGTTGTTCCTGGAAAGTTCTTCTAAAATGGGACGCTGCTTTTGGCAGTAGCCGCACCAGGTTGCGTAAAATTCTACTAGCTTTAATCCGCTTTTAATGTTTTCTTCAAAATTATTTTCATTTAATTCTTTAATCATAACAGAATTATTAAAATCTGTATCTGCGCTAAATTAATCCCTCAACAGAGCAGTTTTCTATTTTATTTTTTGTTTAAGTTCGTTTCTAACATCAACAAGCGGACCGTTATTCGGGTTTCTTAGATTAGAAAAATACTTTCTTACATAAGTGTAAGGATATTTAGGAAGCCAGCTCAGTTTTATAAATATTGAAACGGTTTCAGCTCCTTGAGAAAGCATAAGTTCATCAATAGTTTCTTCATGAGCCGGAGAGATTGATGAAAATACTTTAATCAAGTAATCTGTAAATGTAAGGACCGAATATCCTGAAACAGCTCCCGTATCTGTTATCAGGTTGGTTACTTTGAAGTTTTTATCAGTTTTTACGGTAGTAATATCTTCAGGCAGCTGCAATTCTTCTGAAGCAATTCTTTCAATTTCATACCATTCGCCTTCATATTTTATGCGCATAATATTAGGTTTTGGCATATAAATATCATCGAATTTGTTTTCAAGAATTGTACGTCCGTTAAAATCTACAACACCGTATTTATAATCTTTATATGTTAAAAACATGCCTCCGAAAAGTAAATCTATTTTTGTATATTCATGAGGCAAAATTAAGCTGCCTTCCGAGTCGTAAAGCCCGTAGTTGCTGTCATTGCCGAATTTTGCAAATCTTCCGAGAACTCTTTCCGTGTGTGTATATTTAGGCTCAACTAAATATTCTCCGTTACTGTTAATCATGCCGAAGCGGTTTTTCTTCTGCACAATGTAAGAAGATTTTCCAAGTTTGATTAATTTTTTGTATTCAGGCTGAACCAATATATTACCGTATGAATCTTTAAGTCCGAAAAGATTTTTTTCGCTGAAAATCGTCAAGGCTTGATTATCGGCAGAATATGCAGAATTTTGCAGTAATAAAATAACAGTTAAAATAAATATAAACTTCTTCATAACAGGATGATAACATAAAATTACTTATGTTATAATTTTTTTAAGAGGTTATGAAAAATTTTTCTAAAAAAACAAAGATTATAATATCTGTTGCGGCAATTGGTGCTGTAATTGCTTCTGCACCTTTTGTTTTGTATTTGAAAGTGATTCCTTACGCTGTTTCAAGTCCTAAGGTTTTAAGTCATGTTCAAAATATTCTTGATAAACAGGCAGGATTAAAGCTTAATGTGAAAAGTCCTGTTTTAAATACCGCTTTATCACCCGAACTTGAATTTAAAGTTGAGGAACTATCTTTATATAATAAAGAAAATCAGGCATTACTGGCTGTACAAAATTTTGATACAAAAATTTCTTTTGCTAAAGTATTTAAAAAAATTATTATAGTGAAAAAGCTCGGAGCAGATGATATCTATGCAGATATTAATAAGCTTATGGCTCTTGCTCCGAAGCAAAAGCAAGAAACTCAAAAACCTTCCGACTGGTATTTTGACTTTTTTGATTCGCTTTTATATGTCAAAAAGTCCACAATATTATATGATGCAGGTTCAAACACATTATTAACATTGAATGCAGATAATTTAAGGGTTGATAATACTCAAAAAGTTATAAGATATGTGCATTTTGATATTAAAGCAGATATTGAAAAAGCTAAAAAGCACTTAAGTATCGCTATTGCAGATAAAAATACAGTATTTATAAAAGATAAAAAGATATTTGTTCAAGACTGTGTTTTAAATATTAACAAATCAAAAGTATATTTTAACGCTGATGCTGATAAGAAAAACAATTTTAATGTTGAAATATATTCAAATAAATTCGGCATAAAAGATGTAATCGAACTTGTTGAATCAAATATTATCGAAAATAATATTTCCGAAGTTCTTGCATATTTTAAAGATATTAACGGCAGTTTTGATTTTAATGTAAAGCTTAACAATAATTCTTTAAACGGTTTATTAACATTAAATAAAGCTGATTTAAAAATTGTGCCTGTGAATAATCTGCCCGTAACATTGCAAAAAGGCAGTGTGGTGATGACTAAAAACGATGTTATTTTAAAAGATTTTGAGGGCTTTTATAATAACAAAAAAGAAAACCGGTTATCATTTAAAGCTACTGTCAATGACTATTTAAAATCAATTGACACTGACCTTGAAGCACATGCTGTTGTTACAAATGATTTTGCAAAGAACTATTTCTCAAATCTTGTAGGTGCTCCTGTAACCTTAACAGGCGGCAATACAAAAACAAAATTAACACTTAAATCAATTAATAACAAAATTGATTTGGTCTGGCTTTTCGGGTTAAAACCGGGACAAGATATTCTGCTAGACGGTAATTCATTCAGTCCTGTAAATTACAGAAGAATGCTGAAAGCTGATTTGCATTTTGAGGATATGCTTCTTGGAATAAAATCAATTAATTATTATATTGCTCCTAATGAAGTTCCAAAGCTGAAAAAGAAACCTCAGCCTATAATGCAGCTTAGCGGTAACATTGATTTTTCGAAGGGAGATCCGATTGTAAAAGATTTCGGATTTGATATTCCAAAACCTTTGCCTAGCGAATTTTTGAACCTGTTTACCGGTGAAAAACTATTCAGAAAAGGTACATTCAGCGGTAATCTTAAAGTCGATAACAATGGGAAATACCCTGTAATAGATGGCAATATGTCAATTGATGGCATGAGAATTCCGTCTCAAAGGCTCGGAATAAAAAGCGGTAAACTTGTTACTGAAAACGGGCTTGTAAGACTTTCCGCAAATGGTAAATGCAGACGTACGAATTATGATTTTAACGGTGACATCGTCAATGCGATTAAATTCCCTATAATAATAAAAGATGTTAATTTAACTGTGGATAATGTTGATGTCGAACGATTTCTTACTTTATCAAACAGCGCTCCTGCTAAAGAACCTCAGCAGGAAATTGTTCCTATTTCATATACAGTAAGCGATGAAGAGCCTGATGATAATGTTCAGACTTTTGATATGGGAAACGTTATTGTTGAAAAGTGCAACTTAAATATCTTAAAGGGATTTTATAAAGGTATAAACTTTGCTGATGTTCATGCAACAATGTCGCTGGATAAAGACAGTATACTAAAAATGTATTCTAACAGGTTTGAAATTGCAGAGGGGCATTCCTCCGGTAAAGTTGACTGTGATTTAAAGAACCAAAAATATAATATCATTTTGGGAATAAAAGATGTTAATTCTGATATAATGGCAACTTCGCTTTTAAATCTGCCTAGAGAGATTTCAGGAAAAGCGAGCGGATTGATGGAGCTTAGTACAGATAAATCTATGAAGCTGAACGGTTCTATTAAATTTATTGTTCAGAACGGTACAATCGGTAAAATCGGGTTGGTTGAGTATGTTATGAAGTTTGCTGCTTTATTCAGAAATCCGCTTGCAATGATTAGTCCTTCAACATTTTCTGATTTGGTAAATATTCCAGAGGGAAACTTTGATAAAATTACAGGCGAACTTTTAATTAAAGATAATGTTGTTAATCGTATGCAGATTAAATCTTATGCACCTCAGTTAAGCGCTTTTATAGCTGGCAGATATGATTTAGAAAACAAAGATGCTTCATTAAGAATATACACAAAATTCAGCAGCCGAAATAAAGGTTTTGCAGGATTTTTGAGAAATATATCTTTAAACAGCCTTGCTAACAGAGTACCTTTGAGCAGCAGAAACGATGCAAATTATTATTCAGCAGAACTTGAAATGCTTCCGCCGATTGACGCTGACGAGAAAGATTGTCAGGTATTTCTGACTACTGTTGACGGGGATGTGGAAAATAACAATTTCTTATCATCTTTAAAGAAAATTAAATAATATATTGTTTGTTTGGGTGTGGGATTAATTATTTGCAATCTTGTTTAAATATACTCTTATGAAAGAATTAAAGATAAAAAGAGTATATGAAGCCCCTGCTCTTGATGACGGAGTGAGAATTCTCGTAGACAGGCTCTGGCCGCGCGGAATAAAAAAAGAAGATGCTCATATTGATTTTTGGGATAAAGAAATTGCGCCAAGTACAGAATTAAGAGAATGGTTCGGACATAAACCCGAACTGTTTGAAGAATTTTCAAAAAAATATATGCAGGAATTAAAGAATCACGAGGATAGATTAAAAGAAATTAAAGAAATGCTTAAAACTAAAAATGTAACGCTGGTTTACGGTGCAAAAGATACCAAAGATAATCAGGCTGTGGTTCTTAAAAAAGTTATAGACAAAATTTAAAATATTATTTTTTAAACTTTATCTTAGCGAATTCAGGTATATCTAATTTATCCGTAAATACTTCAATGTAGCACATTTTTGTTTTTTGTTCTGTTTCAGCAAGCTTTAAGAGGTCATCAAACTCTTTATTTGTCTTTGCTTGTCCTGCAAAAACGTTTTTACCGAAAATTGAAGGAAGTTTTGAATAATCCCATTCATTAATATTATTATAATCATCTTTAGGGTTTTTAGAAAGCATTCTTTCAATTGTGTATCCTGAATTGTTTATGACAATAATTACAGGGTGCAGATTGTGCGCAATAATATTGCTGATTTCCTGCATAGTCAGCTGATGTGCTCCTTCGCCGGTCAAAAGTATTGTTCTTCTATATGTTTTAGCAAGACTTATCCCCAATGCAGCAGGCGTTCCCCAACCTATTGAGGCCCAGAAAAACTGATTTTCAAACCTGAATTTGTCCGGAAACTTCATTGGAGCTGTACCGAATAATGCAATTCCCGTATCACAAATGAATATATCATTAGGTTTAAGAAATTCCTGTATTCTAGGGTAAAGATATTTAGAATTCAGGTTTTCTATTTTGGTTATGGAAGAGGGCTTATAGCCCTGAATTTGAGGAGCTTTTCTGCTTTTTTGTTTTTTTATACTATCAGAAAGATATTTTAACAAATCTTTCATAAACACATTCTCAAATTTTTGATTTTTTATAATTACATAATTGCCCTGAATATTTATCATATTGTCAGGATTAAAATCTAAAGGTGCATTGAATGTATTAAAATCACAATATATTGTTCCGATTGAAATTACACAGTCAGATATGTTCAAAGAGTCAAGAATATCTTTGCTTAACGTTTTGCCTAAAAAAGTTCCGAGATAATTTTTATGACTTTCGTCAATTATACCTTTTCCCATTAAGAAAGAACAAAACTGAATATTTGATTTATTAATAAATCTTTCCGCTTCATATTCAGCATTAAATCTTTTAATAAGACTGTCAGTTATAATTATGGGATTAGATGAAGTTTCAATAAATTCTAAGATTTTATTGCCTGCTTCTATTAATGCATCTTGTGATGATGTATTAATATGCTGCAAAGGATTGTTATCTATTTCCCAGTTGCAAATGTCTTTAGGAATAGCTATATAAACAGGTTTTTTAGTGCTGATTAAAGTTTTGATACAGCTGTCTATTTCTTCTTTTATATTGCTGTCTTTTGTAATATAAGCGGCTTTAGCCGTTACCTTAGAGTACATTTCAGCGAAATTGCAGTAATCAGGCGGAGCAAAATTGTGGTGAATTATAGATTTTTGTTCAATATGCTTTGTAGAAGGAATTCCGACAAGTATTACAACCGGTATATTTTCAGCAAAACATCCTGCAATGGCATTTATGGCAGAAAGTTCACCAACGCCGTATGTTGTTATTACGGCACCGTAGCCGTTTAATCTTGCATATCCGTCTGCTGCATAGCCTCCGTTAAGCTCATTGGTAGAGCCTATCCATTTTACTTTCGGGTTGTTTTCAACAGAATCTATGATATTAAAGTTGTAATCACCGGGCACTCCAAAGATATTTTTTATGCCTAAATTAGCCAGTTCTTGGATTATATAATCACTTACTTTTATTTTTTTCATAGTATTTATTTTAGTTACTTATTAAATAAATTTAATTCGCCAAAAGAGCAGTAAAATTTATTGTAAATTCATCTTTACAATTCTTATAAAAAGGGCAAAAAAAATTTTTTAGAATGTTTTAATATAATATCTACTAAATGATAGGAGTATTTTTATGAGAAAATCAAGAATTATTACTTTTGCTGTGGCTGTTGCATTAACTGCTCAAGCAGCTTTCGCAACTAATATTAGCGGAATTTCGGGAAACAACGGTACGTTCAATATCAATCCTGAAGTTGCAAATGGTGATACAGGTTTCAGACAATATGAAAATTTTTATTTATCTAAAGGCGATATAGCAAACTTAATTTTTAAATACGGTAATAGAGATGTAAGCAAATTTGTTAACCTTGTTGACGGTAAAGTTAACATTCAAGGTATTGTGAACACTATGCGTGACGGTAATTTTTATAACGGACATGCAATATTCATTTCTCCAAACGGTATGGTTGTCGGAGAAAGCGGTGTTTTGAACGTAGGTTCTTTATCTGTTTTAACTCCGTCAAATTCAACTTATGACAAATTAAAAGCTAATCCTACTGCTATGAAATTAAAAGATGTTCAAAATGAAACTAACGCCGATATTTTAATCAGAGGTAAAGTCTTAGCAAGAGATAATGTTAACCTCCAAGGTGCTCACGTAATCCTTCCGGAAGGTTCAACTATCCTTAACGGCGTTCAAGACAATGTTGTAATTAAAACTCAAGAACAAGCTAACGAAATTTTATTTAAAAACTTAGTAAATACTCTTGATATGAATACAGGTGAAACTGAAATCAGAGACGGTAAAATCGTTATTAAATCCGATGCAAAAGAAGGCGGAATTAATATCAGAGGCGATGTTTACAATATGAACAAGGGCAGTATCAAAGTAGTAAATAATCAAGGTACTGACGGTATTAAAGTTACAGGCGGAGTTTACAACAAAAACGGCGACCTGGCTTTAGTTAACAACGCCGGTAAAACTCTTGTAAAAGGTACTTTACTGAACCAAAACGGAACATTATTGGTTTCTGATAACGGTGAAGGTATCCACTTGAATTCAGGTTCTTTAATCTCAAGTGACGGCGTTTTAAGCATTACAAACAAAGGTACTAACGGATTGTCAATGTACGGTGATGTTGTTGCGAACGGAAATGCTGCAATTGTTAACCACAAAGGTAATATGTACGTTGCCGGTAAAGTTGATTTAAAAGGAAATTCAACTGCAAACATTGTTAACGCTGCTAAAGATAACAGCAAATTCCAAATCGCTTCTTCAGGAAGTATTAAATCAGATAACAAAATTTATATGGAAAATAAAGCTGACGGCGGAATATTCATCAACGGTGAAGTTACAGCTGCTAAAAACTTAAATATGGTTAATAAAGCCGGTGATTTCACAGTTAATAACAAAATTGCAGTTACAGAAGGCAACCTGACTGTTAACAACGCAGGAAATAAATTGGCAGTTGCTTCAAAAGGCTCAATCGGTACAACTAACGGTAACCTTGTAGTTAAAAACTCAGGTGCTAACGGTATGATTATCGACGGTACAGTCAGCAAATCAGGCGACGGTGTAACTTCTATTTACAATACAAACGGTGAAATGAGAATTAACGGTAAAGTTGATGTAAAAGACAGTAACTTGGGTATTGTAAACAAAGGTTCAGGATTAGTAATCGGTAAAAATGCTCAAATCAGCAATTACGGAACTAAAGAAGGTACTGAAAGTTCAACAAATATTATTAACACAGGTGAAGACGGTCTTATGATGTACGGTAACATTGCAACCGATAAGACATTAAATATCTACAACGATAACGGTAAAATGGTTATCAACGGTGATATTAACAATGAAGGTGCTGATACTAATATCTATGGCAGACGCGAAAGCACAGGTATTTACGTAACTAAAAACTCTCACATTACAAATAATATCATCAGCACTGATGCAGACGGCAAAGTTGTTGTTAAACCTGCATATACAGGCGATGTAATTATCAGAAACGTAACAGGTAATGACGGACTTATTATTGACGGTCAAGTTGCAGGATACAAAAACGTTAACATCACAAACAATAAAGGTAATACAATTTTAAGCGGTAGCGTTGAAGCTAAAGATACTGCAAAATTTGTTTCAACTTCTACGGATGGTGAAGTTAACTTAAATAAAGGCGCTAAAGTTGAAGCTGCTGATATTAAATATGGTTTAATCAGAGGCTCTCACGTAAATAACAAAGGTGCTCAAATAATTAAAAGAAATTTAAGCTCACTATAAGAAATTAAATTTATAAACATATAAGAGGAATATCAAAAGATATTCCTCTTTTTGTTATAATTCTTTAAAAAATTTTTTTAAAAGTACTTGACTGATAGCTGCTCTCAAGAATTAAAATAAAAAATATACATGGAAAGGAGAGATTAAAACATGGTTTTAGAAAAAATTAATAACCCTTCAGATTTAAAAAATCTGAATATTGAAGAAATGAATACCCTGTCAGATGAGATGAGAGATTTAATCATTAAAAAAGTTAATAGTACAGGTGGTCACCTGGGACCCAATTTAGGAATAATTGAAGCAACTGTTGCACTTCATTATGTTTTCAATTCACCGGTTGATAAGATAATTTATGATGTTTCGCATCAATGTTATCCTCACAAAATTCTTACCGGAAGAAAAGAAGGTTTTACAGATTCTGATAAGTATCATAAATATACAGGCTACACGGCGCCGGAAGAAAGCGTGCATGATATATTTAAGGTCGGACACACTTCAACATCAGTAAGTCTTGCAGTAGGGGCTGCTAAGGCGCGTGATTTAAAAGGTGAAACAGGAAATGTTATTGCTCTTATAGGTGATGGTTCATTAAGCGGAGGAGAGGCGTATGAGGGCTTTAACAACGCTGCTGTTTTGGGAAGTAATATAATAATTGTCGTAAACGATAATGATATGTCTATTGCTGAAAATCAAGGCGGTTTATATCAAAATTTAAAACTTTTAAGAGATACACAAGGCAAAGCAGAATCTAATTTCTTTAAAACATTGGGATTTGATTATTATTATGTAGGCGAAGGTAACAATGTTGAGAAGTTAATAGAAACCTTCAAAAAAGTTAAGGATTTAAATCATCCTGTTGTTGTACATATTCATACCGTAAAAGGTCATGGACTTGCAGCAGCTGAGCAGGATAAAGAATCTTTCCACTGGATTCTGCCGCACACTCTTGATAAAAAAGAAGATGTAAAACCTGTTTTTACTGAAAGTTATGAGTCTGTTACTACCGATTATATTTTGAAAAAAGCTGAAAAAGATTCATCAATTATTGCAATTTCACCTGCAACTCCGGGAGCTTACGGGTTTACGCGTGAATTCAGAAATAAACTAGGTAAACAATATACTGATGTTGGTATTGCAGAAGAACATGCAACAGCTTATGCATCAGCTATGGCTAAATGCGGTGCAAAACCTATTCTGGCAATATTAAGTTCGTTTGTGCAAAGAACTTATGACCAGCTTTCTCAGGACTTATGTCTGAATAATTCACCTGCTTCAATTTTGGTTTACTGGGGTGCTTTATCAAGCGGAGATGCTACGCATTTAGGTTCTTTTGATATTCCTTTAATGAGTAATATTCCTAATTTGGTTTATTTGGCTCCTACTTGCAAAGAGGAGTATCTTGCAATGCTTGATTGGTCAGTTGAACAAAATGATTATCCTGTTGCGATTCGTGTGCCGTTTGCGCAATTTGTTTCAACAGGAGTTGAAGACAAAACAGATTATTCTCAGCTAAACAAATATAAAGTTGAAGAAGAAGGAAGTGAGGTTGCAATAATTGCATTAGGTTCATTCTTCAAGCTTGGAAAAGAAGTCAGAGAGTATATGAAAGATAAACTCGGAATTAATGCAACGTTAATTAATCCTAAGTTTATCACGGGAATTGACGAAAAACTTCTTGAATCATTAAAAGATAGTCATAAGCTTGTAATTACACTTGAAGACGGTATGCTTGACGGCGGATTCGGTGAAAAGATTGCTCGTTTTTATGGTAATTCGGATATGAAAGTTTTAAACTTTGGCGGGCTTAAAGAATTTACCGATAGAGTTCCGCTTGATGAGTTATATCAGCGTTATCATTTGACAAAAGAGCTTATAACACAAGATACGGCTGAATGTTTAAGCTTAGCCTCCGTTAAATAAGGAATAAGGGCTCAATTAAGAGCCCTTATTTTTTTTTCTATGGAGAAGTATATAAATTATTTTTACTTTTTGTCTTCCCAGATTACATCTTTGGCATCAACTTTAGCATTTGCAATAGCTGCATTTTGAGCTTGTGATTTGTCAATATTTTCGCTTCTGCCGATTTCTTTGCCGTCAGTGTTTCTGACCACAGCTTCCCATTTGCCTGTTAAAGGATTGAACTTAGTTTGAACAAATGTTTTTTCTCTGGTTGTAATTTTTTCGAAATTACCGACTTTGCTTTTACGTTTATATTTCGAAGCCATGTCTTCATTCATATCGAAAAGCCCTAAGTCGATTTTACCGCCGTTTGGCAATCCGTTCAGTTTATTGTCTTTGTCGTAAGCATCATTATAGAAGTGAACTATTTCCATAGCTTGTTTAAATGTTAACGGTTTTCCGTCGGCATTTTCATACAATGCTGCCATTTGTGACCAGTATGTACCATTTTTATTTAAGTCCCACATTTCAACTTTATGTTCTGTGGTTCCTTTATATTTTGGTCTGATATCTTCCGGTGTAGGTTCCGGAGTAATATCTATGTCGTCTTCAGGCTCAATAATTGCCGGTGCCGGAGGAAGCACAGGAGGTTTATCCTGCCTTTCGATTACTTTTTGTCTTGCTGCTACCTCGGGTGTGCCGCCGTGATATTTAACATTTTTCATTGTAAATAAGCCTGCGATTGCACCTGAAATACCGCCTGAAATTGCCATTCCAACAGGAACGCTCATATCAAATTTATGTCTGGCGCTTGTTGTACCTTTAGCTTCAACCTCGCCTTCGGCTGTAACTGTTCCTCCGCCTTCAACCTCGCCTTCAACGACTACGGTTTTTTCGAATTGAACTTCGCCTTTAGCGTTAACGGTTTGTTTATAGTAAACTTCGCCTTCAACAGGAACTTCTCGTTTGAAGTGTACTGTTCCGTCAACATCTACTTCTTTTCTGAAATAAGCTTCGCCTGAATAATGTTCTGTTCCGCTTGCTTCCCAAGGAATGTCTTTTACAACATTTGTTGTTTGTTCACCCATTTTGAAGTCGCCGTCCCAGTATTCTGAAACATATTTATCAGTAGATTGAACTGTACCGTTTGCATTCCAGTTTACATCACCTTCGTATGGTGTATAACCGTCAACAACTACTTTTGTATGATAAGGTTCATCGCCTTCTACAATGATAACATCATTATATTTTGCGTAGCCTTCAACTGTTACAGGTTGTTCGTATTGTGCAGTTCCCTTTACCGTAACATTTTGAGAGTATGCCTGTTTATAATTATATGCTACATCTTGTGAATATTTAATTATATCGGCATATTTGCCGTTAACGACTTTTGTGCAGGCAAAGCCTTCCATTAAACAGCCTCCCGCAAAGCCGCCGAGAGCTCCGGCAAAAGCTTTCTTAAATACGTGTTTAGCGCGCATAATATTTGTTTTATCTTTTTCGTAATCAAGTCCTGCAAGTTTTGCACATTTCTTTTGGAATGAGCGGTCTTTTTGCTTATCAGGAGCTGTCATATGCCCGAGCTTAGCTTCAATTTCAGGGTGTTTTCTCAAGAAATCTGCTCTTTTTTCAGGATCAGCATATTCAGGATAAGTTTTGGTTAATTCATTTTCAAACTCTTGAAGTTTAGCATGATCCATGCCTCGTTTGCGGTTTTTGATGCTGGTCAGATAATCCGCATCGTTATAAGCATCTTTTTCATCTGTTGTATCTATTTCATTTTCGTTTGATAAAGCTACATAGTAGTCTTTAAATTTTTCACTGTTAAATTTGTAAGATTTTCCGTTTGCGGTAAAATCTCCTTTTTCACCATTTTTAGCTTCATCACAGAACAAGTCAGGATTTTCCATGACATTTTTTCGCATTTCGCCTGTTAATGCTTTGTTATTGTCATCTTCTTTCCAGGAGCCGTCTTTATCCCAGTGAACAACCCTGTTTTTGACGCGTTCTTCTGCCAGCTCGCGATTTAATTTCGCTTCAGCCATATATTCGATTAATTCTTCTCTGTTATCTTCAACCTCTTTTGTTTCGGTTGCTTTTGCTTTTACTAAAGCTTTTTCTCCTTGCTTTTTCAATTTTTCGGCTTTTTCTGTGTCGCCGTTTTGCAAGGCTTCCTGAATTTTATCTTTATATTTATTTGTTGTATTTATTGCTTCGTTTAAGTGTCTGTTTTGAATTAATGAGTTAGCCATTTTGCTGTAAGTGCTGTCTTCAAGCTTTACAGACTCATCGAGGGCTTCTCTGTGGGCTATTAATTTAATTTCGGCAGGAGTCATTTCTTCTCGTGCACGAATATAGTTTTCTTTGTGTGCTTCGTGAAAAGCTTCATTATATTTGTTTCTTGCAATTTCAGCGTTTTTTGGGTCTGAATAAAAAGCAATTTTTTGATTTAAAGTGTTTTTAAATTTTTCTGTTTCTGCATCAGATGCAAATTCTTTCATGTATCTGTCTTTTAACAGAATTCTTCCGTCAACGGTTTTTGCACCGTTTTCTAAAGATGTTGCAAGTTGTTCTTTTTCTTTTGCATATACTACGTCTGCAATATCAGTTTTTAATATTGAAGGATCTTTTTTATATAATTCTGCGTATTCTTTTTTGTACTGTTCATATTTTTGTTTTTGCAAGACATCGTTTCCTGCAAGCTCAACTTTTTGCGGCTGTGCGGCGGGTGTATCTTTAGCTGCGGATGATTCGACAGCCAGTCCTTTTACTTCATTATCTGCTTTCACAGCGCTAGGGTTGCCGATAGGAACATTTGATGTATAAGTTCCATCTGCGTTTTTGGTAAATGTACCATTCTTCACTAAAGCTTCAAGCTGCTCAGGCTTGATTTTTGCAATGTACTCCTTAGAGACAATTTCATTTGCACACATAATTGGTCCTTTCTGCATTCTTATAATAAGAATACAAAGTTTTTATACTTCTCTTGAATATATAAAAACATTTTGATTATAAAAATTTCACACTAAAAGAAAACTCATGAATATGTGTTTGTCGAAAACCCTTGTACAGTAAGGACATTAACCATAAAAATTCGTGTTTACAATTCTTAATATATTAGATACAAAGAATATAATATATAGATATATAATATGTATTTAATATATAAACAATAAAATATTAATTGTTAAAATTTGTTAATTTTTACCCGAAAAAAGTCAATATTTATAATAAAAATTCCGTTTATATAATTATGCAAACAAAAGTGTAAAATTAACGTGCAAACAGAGGATACAAAATGGAAAAGTCAAGATTATTTAACAGGGAAAAATTAAACAGATTTATTGCAGCTACATTATCATTTCTTTTTATAATGCAGCAATCGCTATGTTATCAGGTAATTGCATCTACAATTACAAATGCTGATGGAAGCGCGATTAATAAAAATCCGCAGACAGGCAACTTTGAAATAAGACCTGATGCTTTTAACGGTGATGTCGGCTTTAAACAATTCGGCAAAATTGACCTTTCCAAAGGCGATGTTATGAACTTCATTTACCAATGGTATCAACAAAACCAAACTGTTAATGGTGATACTGTTACTCATACATATAAAACAGGTGATATCAATACGTTCATTAACCTTGTAAATGAAGGCGTAAATATCAACGGTATTGTTAATGCTCTAACTAAAATCGGAAGCAACGGAGCTCTTAAAACTGACGGTAATTTAATGTTTATTTCACCTAACGGCATGGTTGTTGGTTCAAGCGGTGTTTTAAATGTTGGTAACTTATCAGTTATTACACCTACTCCGACATCTTACAAAACTTTATCAGACAGCTTGGCTTTACCTCAATCTTCAAATTATGCCGTAAAAGAAGCGACAGCTCATAACGGTGTTATTGATCCTGACAGTATTGTATATGATAAAAACACTTTAGTTGGTGTTGCAACAGATAAAACATTTAATGCAGGACTTTTAGAAGCAGGAACAGGTGCTATTTCAATTAACGGTAAAGTTTTAGCAAGAGGTAATGTTGAATTAAACGGTGGAACAGTTGCAGTTGGTAATGGCGGTTTTCTTTTAGCAGGTGTAGGTAATGATACTACCGTATTTAAAACAGAAGATGCGGCTACAACATTATTTGATACTCTTGTAAACACAGATAATATGAATACAGGTTCAGGATTTGCTAATTCAAACGGTAATATAGTTATTACATCTTCAGTGGGCACTTCTGTCGGAGCTAATGCAAAGGTTAGAAACTATGCAGCTAACAGCAATATTACAATTAACAATTCAGGTGCTGACGGTGTAAGCATTTCAGGTGAAGTTTCAAACCCTAACGGAACTTTGGCTATAAACAATAAAGGCGGTGAATTACTTGTTAACACAACAGGTACTTTACTTAATAAAGGTGCTATGAATTTGGTTAATAACGGCACAGGTATTAACCTTAACGGTACAGTAACAAATACAGGAAACTTAACTATTAATAACGAAACAGGTGCTAACGGTTTATTAGTCGGCGGCGGTGTTGTTACAAACAAAAGCGGTACGGCAAATATTACAAACAGCAAAGGTTTATTAAAAGTTGCTCAAGGTGCTAAAGTTGTAAGCGAAGGCACATCATTAACAGTAACAAATACAGCAACAGGTTCAGGCACAACCATTGCGGGTACCGTTGAAAACAAGGCCGGCACTGCAACAGTTGAAAACAGAGCAGGTGAATTACTTGTTGATACAACAGGTTTAATCAAAGGTTCAGGTTCAAAATTAACAATTAAAAACAGCGGTTCCGGATTAAGAATTGCTGCAGGCGGTGCTGTTCAAAATACAAATACATTAGAAATCTCTAACAGCGGAGCAAACGGATTAAACGTTCTAGGCTCAATTACAAACAATGGTACAGCAACCGTTACAAATACATCAGGATTGTTAAATGTTGGCGGAACTGTTACTAATACAGGTGATTTAACAATGACAAATGACGGTTCAGGTTTTACAATCGGCGGAACCGTTACTAACAACACAGGTGCAGCTAAGTTAACAAACAATAAAGGTTTATTAAATGTTGCAAACGGCGGTTCTGTTGTAAGCAATGGTACATCATTAAATATGACAAACTCTGCAACAGGAACAGGCATGACAATTGCAGGTACTGTAAACAATACAGCAGGTACAGCAACAATTGATAATAAAGCCGGTAATTTACTTGTTGATACTACCGGAAGAGTTATTGGTAAAGGTTCACAATTGACAATGAAAAATACAGGCTCTCAATTGCGTATTGCAAAAGGTGGTTCTGTTACAAATACAAATCAATTAACAATTTCAAACAGCGGAGCAAACGGATTAAATGTTTTAGGCTCAATTACAAATACAGGTAAAACTGATATTTCTAATACAGGAGCTGCAGGTATTAATCTTGATAACTCCGGTACTATTACAAACAACGGTTCTTCTTTAAATATTACCAACAGCGGTGCTTCAGGCATTAATGTTAAAGGACTTATCAAAACTACAAACAGCGGAACAGTTAATATTACTAACAGCAATTCTAACATTGTAATCGGTGATAATTCAGCAAACGATAATTATATAACTTCTGATGGTAAAGTAACAATTACTCAAACAAACGGTAATATATTAAACTCTGGTCATAAGAAAACTCATATTAAAACTACAAACGGTGCAAACTTAGTAATGAACGTTACTAACGGTGCAATCGGTACAGAAGTAGGACCTTGTGAAGGCGGTATCTGCACAGGTATCGGCGCTGATTCAAGAGATTTAACAAAATCAGTTAACGTTGCTGTTGACGGTACTGTTAATGCAACAAGTACTAAAGGTTCAAACGCTTCATTAATTAATATTGCCAGCTTAAATAAAGATATGAAAGTTGATCAAATTAAAGCTGACGGCAGAGTAATTCTTCTTGCAGACAATTCAAATTCTCCAACCCAAACTTCAAGCGGAACAAAATACAGCATCTTGAACAGAACTTCTAACGCTGCTAATCCAAACGTTGAAGGTGCAGGAATTTCTATCATTGCAAGCGGCAATATCGGAGAAACAGGTAAAGCGTTAACATTCAGACAAAACGGAGTTTCTCCAATATTCAACGGTGATGATGCTACTCAGCCTCATATTGTTACAGACATCAATAAACCTTCTTACGGCGTTGATATGCTTGCAATCGGTAATATCAATGTAGCAGGAATGGATGCGGCTGACGGTACAAAATTGAACACTAATGTCTGTGCAATCATTTCAAGAGAAGGAAATATTGATGCATTATTCTCAGGTGATACTTACATTGGTGAAACTACGGCTAAAAATCAAATTAATATAACTACTCGCGGTAAAAATTTATATATTGACCATTTAGGAGAAGTTCCAAGTTATGCAACTGATTACTATGGACCAAATACAAATATTGTTCCTGAAAAAGTAAAACTTGTTGCACTTGACTTAGGCAGCTATCTTGACCCTAGTGAAGCTCCTGAATATGAGCACGCAGCAGATTCTACAATCGTAGTTAAAAACGGTAAAATTAACGGTCAAGGACAAGGCAGACCTGCTCACGAACAAGATTTAACATTAGTTGCAGATAATGCTTACGCAGGCGGTTATTACTTCAATATGGGTAAACATCGCGGCGAAGATGGTAAATCAACAGTAGTAAAAGATTCTACAACAAATCCTATAAATACTCCTGACGGTAATGCTATTTCAATCAGAGGTAAAGCAGTAAGACCTGATGATGTTGAAGCAGCCGGAGGTGAAACAGCGGATCGTAATTACTATTACGGCGGCAGCTCACAAGGCGATGATGAAGGATATGACGGTGTTGATGACCCTAGCAAAAAAGGAACTGAAGATGATGATGATAACTTAGTAGTTCCTAAGGATGAAGAAGAAAAACCGGATCCTGATACAGACACCGACACTGACACTGATACAGACACAGATACAGACACAGATACTGATACAGATTCAGACACAGATTCAGACACTGACACAGATACTGACACAGATACAGATACAGACACAGATACTGATACTGACACAGATACTGACACTGACACAGATACTGATACTGACACTGATACAGATACAGACACTGATACAGACACCGACACTGATACAGATACAGACACTGATACAGACACAGATACAGACACAGACACAGATACAGACACAGACACAGATACAGACACAGATACAGATACAGATACAGATACAGACACAGACACAGATACAGATACAGATACAGATACAGATACAGATACAGACACAGACACTGATACAGATACAGATACAGATACTGATACAGACACAGATACAGATACAGATACAGATACTGACACAGATACTGACACAGATACAGATACAGACACTGATACAGATACAGACACAGATACAGACACAGATACCGATACAGATACTGACACTGACACTGACACAGATACTGATCTCGACACAGATACCGATACAGATTTTCCAATCACTGACTACGGTAAAGAAGTTTACAAACAACGTGTCGTTGATGAAAATGTTTACTCAATAGATAAACGTCAATATATGAGATTTAATGCAGAAGAAAACCAAAATGTAATTTCATTTGAATCAGATGACTCTGTAATAGCAATCTCAGACATTTCAAGAGGCGGCGTATCTCTAAAACATAATAATAAATTAAAAGTAGGAGATGTTGTTCCGGTACATTTGAAATATGGCGATTTAGAAATCTCGGCTAACGTAAAAATTGTTTCAGCATCAGATATCAAAGCCGGAGGTAAATTCATCGACCTTGATCAAGCAACAGCAAACAAACTTTTATACCTGAGCTTGTTGATAAAAGATGAACCTATTGCTCAAACAATACAAAACATTTCAACAACATCAGTAGATGATTAGGACATATAAAAAGAGGTTAATTATTTAACCTCTTTTTTTTTGCTTGACTGATAGTTACTATTAAGTTGTATTATAATATTAAAATACACATGGAAGGTGATTGATGTTAAGTAAAAATTATACAAAGTTTCTCTACTTTTTAGATTGCGATTTAGAAAAAATATTTAAAAATCAGGAAGAATATATTTGCTGCAAAGAGGGCTGTTCATACTGCTGCGAAGACGGAGAGTATCCTTTCTCTATGCTCGAATATGAATATTTGATGAAAGGTTTTGACAGTCTGGATATAAATACTCAAAAAAAGATTAATGAAAATATAAGTGACGTAAAAAAATCCGGAAAAGAGTCTTACAAATGTCCTTTTCTAATTGATAAGAGATGTTCTGTTTATAAATACAGAGGTATAATATGCAGAACTTTCGGAGTTTTATCAGAAAAAGCTAACGGCAATTTAGCTGTTCCTTTTTGTTACAGCTTGGGTCTGAACTATTCGAAAGTTTATGATGAAAAGGCTCAAAAAATATCTCTTGATATGATTATGAAAAATAATTATAAAACTTTTCCGCATCCGTTTAATCTTCGTTTATCAAATATAATCAACATGGATATAACAAAAGAATTAGAATTAGATTTCGGTGAAATAAAAAGATTGATTGACTGGTTTTAATGTCTAAGACTTAAAACAGGCTCGGAGCGTATTTTTTTTTATAGTAAAATGTCATCAGGAGGTAATAATATATGTATACAATTAAAGACGTAGCTGAAAAAATGGATGTTTCAGAGCATACTCTAAGATTTTGGGCAAAATCGGGTTTCTTTCCTTTTATTAAAAGAAATGAAAATAATATTCGAATTTTTTCTGAAAATGATTTGGAGTGGGTAAGAATTGTAAAATGCCTCCGTTCTGTTGGTACTGAAAATAAGGCAATTAAAAGATATATTGATTTATGCATAAAAGGTGATTCTACTATTCCTGAGCGTTATGGAATAATCCATTCTACAAAGATTAAAGCTCAACAGCAAATGGAAGAATTGCAAAAGCAATTAGATTTGTTAAATTTTAAAGAAAGCTTTTATCAAAATCTAATAAAAAACAATCTCAAAGATACCTGGAACCCTATGAATAACATTGAAATAAAGGAAGAAGCAGTATAATCTTAAAACTGTCTTCTTAACAAAACTTTTTGATTGTCTTGATTAAATCAAACGTTTGTTTTATAATCAGATTATGAAAAAGATAAATGACGAAAATTCAAAGGATAAGATTTTAACAACAGCCACAAAGCTGTTTGCGCGGAAGGGATTTGACGGTGTCAGTATTCGTGAAATTTGTAAAGAAGCTGATGTAAATCTGTGCATGATTTCATATTACTGGGGCGGCAAGCAAGAGCTTTATAATGCAATCGTCGAGGAGATGATTGAACGTCAGACTAATTATGCCAAAACTTTTTTGGACTTGAATTCTAATCCCGGGAAAATGAGCAAAAAAGAACAAATTGATTTACTTTTGTTAATTTTGGATAAATTCGTTGAGTTCTTTTATGCAAATGTTTCTTCAGATTTGGTTGTTTTCCTGATTAAAGAACAGCAGAAACCTGACTTTATTCCGATAAAAAAAGCTCCTGTCATAAACTATTTAAGACGACTGCTTGCAGTGATTTTTGGAAAAGATGAAAATGACAGGGAAATGATTTTTCGCACAGTATTTATATTATCTCTGGTTAATTCGCCAAGAATTCTTCCGAACTTTTCACTTAAGCTATTAGGGCAAGATGATTTTATTCAAGAAGATATTAAAATAATTAAAGAAAATGTAAAATTTTATGTAAATTCACTTTTGAAGGAGGAAAAAATTGTTTAAAAAAATATTTGCGGCATTTTTTGTATCTCTTTTTATGGTTCAAAGTGTTTTTGCGTATGATAATAAAGATTTGAATATTGTTTTTTTTAACAGATTTAATGACGATTGTTTAACGTATTATATTAAAACTGCTTTAGAAAACAACCATGACTTGAAGAAGGCAGGATATGTAGTTGAACAATACAGACAGCAGGCTAAATATTCTTTGGGAAACGAACTGCCGTCTTTCAGCGTAAGTGCAAATTATTTAGGGATTAAAATTCCTAAACTCGATAACTTTCAACTTAAGCAAAATGCTTTCATCTTACCTTTTATGGCAAATTATGAGGCTGACTTATTGTTAAAAAATCGAGATAAAACAAGAAGTGCCAAAAAGAGTTATGAAGCAAGCAAGTTTGAAGAAAAGACAGTTTATATTGCTTTGTTAACCGATGTTGCAACAGTATATACAAATATTCTTCAGTATGATGAACTTATTGAAATTCAAAATCAAAAAGTTGATATTTATTTTCAGATGCTTAAACGTGACGTTAAAAAGTTTGACAGAGGCGTAATTGATTCTTCTCAGTTAAACAGGTCTAAACAGAATTATGAAACTTCTAAAAATGATTTGGAAAAACTTTTAAAAGAGCGTGACACGTTGCTGCTGCAACTTGCTGTACTTGCAGGATGCAGTCCTGAAGGTGTTGACGGCTTAAATCGCGGAGATTTATTATCATTTGAATACAAAGGTGTAATTCCTTCACAAGTTAACTCAGATGTGATTTTTGCAAGACCTGATGTAATGGCTGCGGAAACAAAGCTTAAAAAAGCAAAAATTGATGTACGTGTTGCAAGAAAAGAATTTCTTCCTACATTCAATATTACAGGACTGTGGGTATTTAACAACATAGCTCCTGGAAGCTTTTTCTCTTGGGAATCTTCTCTTGCTGCATTACTTGCAGGAGCAAGTCAGGATATTTTTGCCGGCGGTAAAAAAGTTGCAAATTTAAGAATGCAGAAAGCAAAATATCAGGAATTGTTTGAGGAATACAGGCAGACTGATTTAGAAGCGGTAAAAGAAGTTAACACATCTCTGTGCTTTGTCAAACACGATACAGCTATTGATGCAAATACAAAGAACAAACTTCAATATGAAATAAATAACTTTAATAACATACAGAAAAAATACAATCGCGGAGTAGTTTCATATCCTGATTATTTAGATGCTCAGCTAAAACTATTGTCACAAGAAAAAGAAGCAGCTCAAACGAAAACTCAACGATTAGTAAACTATTTTACTCTATATAAAGCTGTCGGAGGAAAGCTATGAAAAAGAAAATATTAGTACTGATATTACTTTTGGTAATAATCGGAACATGCACCTGGTTTTTAACCGGGAAAAAGTCAAATCCGAATGAACTTACTCTATATGGAAATATTGAAATTCGTCAGGTAGATTTGAGCTTTCAGGTGTCAGGTCAAATAGAAAAAATGTTTAAGGAAGAAGGCGATAATGTAAAATCCGGTGAACTTTTAGCTGTTCTTGATGACAAAGATTATCGTTCAAATTTGGCAGAAGCATCTGCACAGGTAGTTAAAACTCTTGCTTTAAGCAAAGAAGCAGATTCCAAGTATGAAAGGAATTTACCGCTCTGTGCTGACAATACTGTTTCTGCTCAGGATTGTGAAACGCTTTTAAATACAAAAAACAAGGCAAGAGGTGATTATGAAGCTGCTTTGGCACAAGAAACTTTTAGTCAGAATCAACTTGGTTATACAAAGATTTATGCACCTGAAGAAGGCACAATAACCGTTAGAGTTCAGGAGCCCGGTGCAACAGTTAATAAAGGGCAAATTGTTTATACTATGTCTAAGACAAAACCTGTTTGGATTAGAGCTTATGTTAATGAAACCGATTTAGGAAATATCAAATACGGTATGAGCGTTAATGTATATACTGATTCCATTAATCCTGATACCGGTAAAAAACGAGAGTATAAAGGTTACATTGGTTATATTTCACCTGTTGCGGAATTTACTCCTAAAACAGTGCAGTCAACTGATTTGAGAACAAGTCTTGTTTACAGAATAAGAGTTTATATTGATGATATTGATGAATATTTGCGTCAGGGAATGCCTACAACTATCAAGATTAATATAGGAAGCAGCACCCAAAATGAACACAGTAGTAATTAAAAATTTAGTAAAGACCTTCTCATCGATTACCGCAATTGATAACCTTTCATTAAATATTGAAAAAGGCAAAATCACAGGTTTAATCGGTGCTGACGGTGCAGGTAAAACAACTCTGATAAGACTTGTTATCGGACTGTTAGTCCCTGACAGTGGCGAGATTTCTACTCTCGGACTTAATCCTGTTGCCCAAAAGTCTGAACTTAATACCAAAATCGGATATATGCCTCAAAAGTTTGGTTTATATGAAGATTTGACTGTAATCGAAAACTTAAAATTGTATGCTGATTTAAAAGAAGTTCCTTATGATTTTGATAAACTGCTGGAATTTACAAGTTTGAAACCTTTTCAAGACAGACTTGCAGGTGCTTTATCAGGCGGTATGAAGCAAAAACTCGGGCTAGCTTGCACATTGCTCGGTTCACCTGATTTTTTGGTGCTTGATGAACCTTCAGTTGGTGTAGATCCGATTTCAAGGCGTGATTTAATGAAAATGGTGAGTGATTTAATTACACCTGAAACAACTGTATTATGGTCAACTGCATATCTTGATGAAGCACACAGCTTTGATACGGCAGTTGTGCTTGATAACGGCAAAGTAATTTATGAGGGAAAACCACACGAACTTGCTGCAACGCCCCAGGAATTTGAAAACAAAGTTATAGACCTTATGGGCGGATATAAAAAGGAAAAATCACTAATTGCAGAAAATTATTCTCCTATACAAACCGACATTGAGTGTACGGTTGTTGCTGATAATCTTGAAAAGAAATACGGGAATTTCTATGCAGTAAAAAATAATTCTTTCTGTATTAAAAGAGGGGAAATTTTCGGACTTTTAGGCCCTAACGGTGCAGGCAAATCTACTTCTTTTAAAATGATGTGCGGTCTTGCAAAACCTACAAGCGGAACAGCAAAACTAATGGGTGTGGATATTATTAAAGATCCTGAAAAAGCTCGTTCTAATTTGGGGTATATGGCACAAAAATTTTCTCTTTACGGAAGTCTTACTGTACGCCAGAACCTTGAATTTTTTGCCGCAGCATACGGAATAGGACTTTTTGACAGGAAAAAGCGTATTGATGAAATTATTCAGGTTTTCGGGTTTTCAAATATTGAAAACCAAAAGTCAGAAGATTTGCCTTTAGGCTACAAACAAAGGCTGTCAATGGCGTGTGCTTTAATTCATAACCCGCCAATATTATTTTTGGATGAACCCACCTCAGGGGTTGATGTTGTTACGCGCCGCGATTTTTGGAACCATATTACATCGCTTGCCAAAAAAGGAATTACCATTCTGGTTACAACGCACTTTATGGATGAGGCTGAATACTGTGACAGGATAAGCCTTTTTTATCATGGAGAAACAATAGCAGTAGGAACTCCGCAAGAACTTAAAGACAGAGCACATGCTTACAATATGGAAGATACTTTTATAACGTTGATTAAGGAGTCTGAAAAAGAATGAAAATTTTATCAGCTTTAATAAAAAAAGAAATATTACAGATTATAAGAGATCCCAGCAGTATTCTTATAGCTTTTGTTCTGCCCTTAATATCAATATTAATATATATGTATGGTGTAAACATGGATACAGTAAGGGTTAAACTCGGTATTAAAAATGATGATGCAAACCCTGAAATTTCAACACTTGTAAAATCATTCGGACACAGCAGGTATGTAAATTCATTTGTTTATGATAATGAAGGAAAGCTTACAGAAGATATAGTCCGCTCAAAATTAAAAGGTGCTGTTATAATACCGAACGACTTTTCTACTAACCTGTCGCGCGGTAAAAAGGCTGACGTTCTTATTGTAACCGATGGGACTGAAGTTAATACGGCAAATTATGTTCAAAACTATTCATTGTCAATTTTAAATCAATGGCTTATGACAAGCAAATACAGCGCTCTTGCTTCAAAGCAGATAGTGACACCTGAAATAAGGACCTGGTACAATCAGGATATTAACAGCCATTATTTTATTTTGCCAGGTTCTATTGCTATAACAATGACATTAATCGGAATTTTATTAACTGCGCTTGTTATCGCAAGAGAATGGGAACGCGGGACAATGGAAGCGCTTTTAAGCACGCGTGTCAAAAAAATTCATATTGTGCTGGGTAAATATATTCCTTATTTCTTGCTTGGTATGCTTTCTATGGCATTCAGTGTATTTATGAGTGTAGGAGTTTTTCATATACCGTTTAGAGGAAGCTACCTTGTCCTGTTTTCTGTCAGCGGATTATTCCTATTCACTTGTCTTGGCATAGGCTTGACAATTTCTTCTATAACTAAAAATCAATTCCTCGCCAGTCAGCTTTCACTCGGGCTTGGTTTCTTACCTGCTCTCTTATTGTCAGGATTAATGTTTCCTATTAATTCAATGCCATCATTCTTTCAGTTTTTGACAAGAATTCTGCCGCCAAGATACTATATAACCTTTATAGAAAGCGAGTTTATGGCAGGAACTGTATGGGAAATTGTTATTGTGAATTCTATTTTTCTTACCATACTCGGTCTTCTCTTGTTTATGCTTGTATACAAGAAAACTGATATGAGGTTACTTAAATGATTATAGACTTTTTAAGACGAGTATTTGCTCTTATAAAAAAAGAATTTATTACGATTTGGAAAGATCCTAAAAGCCGTAATATTATTATAGCAATGCCTATTATGCAGCTTCTTGTATTTGCTAACGCAATTACTATGGAAGTAAAAAATATTGATGTTGCAGTTATTGACCGTGATAATTCTGTGGAATCACGTGAACTGCTTTCACGTTTTGAGAACTCTCCAAGATTCAGAAAATTTTATTATGTTCACAACGAAAATGAACTTAAAGAGAAAGTTGATACACAAAAAGTTCAGGTTGGTCTTTATATAGATAATAATTTTTCCAAAAATATAAAGGGACAAATTCCGGTAAATATATTGGTTATAACAGACGGCCGTCAGACAAATTCCGCATCCATAGCAGGCGGTTATGCATCACAAATTATAAACGGCTACAATCTTGAAATCAGCAAAAACAAAGGAGCTGAAATTAATCCAGTTATTAGGAACTGGTATAATCCGAACCTTGAATACAGGTGGTATATATTAACTGTTTTGATAGCAATGCTTGCACTTGTTATAACTATTCTTTTAACAGCATTATCAATAGCAAGAGAAAGAGAATTAGGTACTTTTGATCAACTGATTGTCAGTCCGCTTTCATCTTTTGAAATTCTCCTTGGTAAAACAGTTCCGCCTCTTATCATTGCAATGGGTTTAACCTGTCTGATGACAGTTATTGTAATAACCTTTTTTAGAGTGCCTTTTGCAGGTTCAATAATTCTGTTTTTAATTGCAATATTTGTGTCACTTCTATCTATTGTTGGTGTTGGGTTATGTATTTCATCCATATGCAAAACCCAGCAGCAGGCAATTTTGGGTGTTATTACTTTCCAAATGCCTGCAATTTTATTGTCGGGGTTCATTTCACCTATTGAAGATATGCCTGTTTTCCTGCAATATTTTACATACATAAATCCTATAAGATTTTTTATGGTCTTGACTAGAGGAATTTTCTTAAAGGGAATGGGAGTTGAAGATATAATAATGAATTTAATCCCGTTAATTATAATTGCGACAATGACATTAAGCCTTGCAAGCTGGACTTTCAAAAGAAATTTAGATTAGCTCATATAAAGTTTGAAAAAAATCTGTTTTAATGATACTTTTTCATTAATGAAAAAGTTTTTATTATTTTTACTTGCATTATTAATTTTACAAACAATCAGTTTTGCAGAAAGCAGTTCATTTGTAAAGCAAATTGATGAATTTTCCTGCGGACCTGTCAGTTCATATAATCTTATAAAAAAATCTTGTCCTGCTTGCAGGGATTATGATATTAATAAGCTGAAAAGCTTTGAAAGGACAGATAATAACGGAACTACAACTTATAATCTTTGTAACGGGTTAAATAAATACTTTAAATCACAAAATTTACAGACAAATATCAGTTATTATGGAGTAAAAAAATTAAAAAGGTATAAAAACGGCTCAAATGTAGATTTTCAAAATATATCCAAATTATTAAATGAAGGAAATTCTGCAATATTAAATATTGGTGTTTATACTTTAAATGATGACGGTTCATATACAAGACATTGGGGACATTATGTCAATTTAATATCTGTTAGTGATAATAAACTCAAGGTATTCGATCCTTATGACAAAGCAAATCAATATTCTGATTGGACTATCAAGACCCTCACTGATATTAAAGTTAACAACATAAATGATAATGAAAAATATGTTAATTTGAAAAATTACCACATAATAAGCTCTCAAATTAATTATCTTGAAAAAAATGAATTTGCATTGGTAAACGGTGTCATATTAATAAATGACTTTGAATAAATATTAAGATATTGGCTTTGCATTATAAACCAATTACTTTTTTTGAATTAAAATATAGTTAATTATATTGAGGCAATTTAAGAAAGCATAAGAATTAATTATAATTCAGAATTCTTTTCTGCAATATTCCCAAATTCTGAATTAATTGTTTTATATTTTATATATTTTAGGTATATTATTAACATATTGACAAATTAAATATGTTTTAGGTATAGTAATAGACAGGTTGTAAAAATGTAGGCGCCTAGGTTTAAACAAGGAGTAAAATATGAACGAAAAAGATTTTAGTAACGATAAAGATGAAAATTTACTGAGTAGTGAAAAAGACAAGAATCAAAGTGCTAAACGACCTAAAAAACGTAAAGTATATGTAGATGAATACAGATATATGGAAAAAATTAATCTACCCCAAACAGGTAGTATTGAAGATTTTATTGATTTAAGATCTTATAAAGTAGGAATTAGAAAATATGATTTATTGCTGGATGATTACAGGAATACTACTCGATTTGTTTTGCAGTCTTTTTTTTCAGAGAAATTTTGTGTGGGATAATTTAAGAAAATCAAGACTAATTGAGTCAATTATAATGGGAATTCCTATTCCAGGTATATATTCATATACCCGCCAAGATTCAGATGATAAAGACTTTAAAGAAATAATTATAGACGGTCAGCAAAGGTTAAGAACAATAAGACAATTTATAAATAATGTTTTTGCAATAGAAGGGTTAACTCTGAACGGCTATTTAAACGGTTTGTATTTTAGAGATTTGCCAAATCAGGTAAAAAATAAGTTTTTAAACTATTCATTACATATTGTTAATATATATAATGTTGCAAATGATAAAATTATTCTAGATATGTTTAAAAGATTTAATACCGGCGGTGTAGCACTAAATTCTCAAGAGTTGAGAAACTGCTATTTTAGCGGTCAGTGGAATAATGCTGTTAAAGAGCTTGCAGATTACAAAACATTTAAAGAGTTATTTTCTTATTTAGATGAAGATCATATGGAAAAAGAAGAATGTGCAGCACGTTTCCTTGCTTTATATGAAGATATAAATTCTTATACTCAAGATTCACAAGGTTTGCTTGATAATTATTACTGTAAAAAACTTAAATTACAGGAAACTAACCCTGATGAACTTACCCAAAATATAAATAAAATGTCAAGAGTATTCAAAAAAGCAGTTGATGCTTGCGCGTTGGTTTTTGGGAAAAATGCATATAAAAACTTTATTGCTATAAATACAGAGGATAATAATGTGAAAGGATTTTATCGAAAATTTTCTAAAGCAATCTTTGATATGCAAATGCTCGGTTTTGCAGATATTGATTTAGAGCTAATAAGCAGGCATAGAAATAAAATAAGGTCAAGTTTTGAAAAATTAGCCATTTCGTCTCCTGATATTAAGTTAAATATTTCAAATAGAAGTAAAAAACATACTTTTTCCAGAATTGAAACTTGGAAAAAGGTTGTATCAGATGCCGTAGAAGAATATTAATTAATATTTGATTACTCATACTATTTATTATAAAATAAATAGTATGAGTTTTAGTAAAGCTATAAATACAGTAAATAAAACATTTATTCTCAAAGATTTTCTAAACACTTCTATATCAACAAGTTTATATTCTGAAACTATAGAAAATATTTGTCTGGCTGAAAATTTTATTATTCAACCGTATTTTCAACGAAATTATGTTTGGGATAATGAAAAAAAATCCGGTTTAATAGAATCTATTTTGATAGGAATTCCTATTCCCTGTATTTATGTATACATAGACAATGATACAAAAACTAGGGTTGTTATAGATGGGCAGCAGCGTTTAACAACTATTAAAAATTTTTTAAAAAATGATTTTCCCTTCAAAAACAATAATTATGAAGACTTAAATAATAAATATTTTATTGAATTTCCCAAAGAATTACAGTATAAAATTTTACAATCAACAGTAAATTTTTGTAGTTTCAATAATGTATGTGATAAAGAAATTTTATTTGAGTTTTTTAAAAGATACAATACCGGTGCAGTTCATCTTAACCATCAAGAAATAAGAAATTGCATATTCAGCGGTCCTTACAATGACTTAATCAGGGATCTTGCAAATTATGACCCATTTAGTAACTTATTTTTAAACAATAAAACAGATAGGTTGGAGAAAGAGGAGTATGTTTTGCGCTTTCTTGCATTATATCAAGATATGGAAAAATATAATGGTATAATGAATGATTTTTTAGATAAGCATCATCAAAAAATGATGAATCAATCTTTGTCAAAAGAAATCCAAAAAGAATTAAAACTTGCATTTAAAAAAGCAGTGGATGCAAACATGTTAATTTTTGGTGATGATGTTTTTAAGAACTGCATAATCATGAATACACCTAACGTAAATAAAACAGTAATGTATAAAATGATTTCAAAACCTGTTTATGATATGCAGATGCTCGGCGTTGTTGATTTTGGTTATGATTTAATTTATCGTAATGCAAAACTTATAAAAGAACGATATGAAAAGCTCCTTTTAGAAGATGTAAATATAAGACCTCATTATAAAAAAATGAGTAAAAAAATGTTAAATTACAGGATTAATAACTGGAAAGTGAATATTCAAAAAATAATAGACAAGAATAGTTGAAGCCTTAATAAGTGTTCATATACAATAACTTTAAAGTATATAAATCCCAATAGATGGTAACGAATTTGATTTTTATGAGAAGTCAATGAATGTCTGCATCATAATTGAAAATATATTAGATAATTCTTTAGAAATTTTTAGCTTAAGATTATGAATATTTACAACATTAAGAGATTAATCTAAAATTTTATTAAATGATATTAAGCAATTAATAAATTTGGGTTGGGGTGGTATTGGAGCATTTATTATATTTGCTTGATTAATATAATAAATATTTATGCAAAATTTTATAAAGTTACAGTTGAAGAAGCTATTGCTAATTATAAAAAATAATGACAATTATAATAATGGATGGGCAATATAAAGTGTAAAATATAAAATAAAAAGCAAGAAGAATACTAATTTTAATAGACAATTTATTTTTATAATAATTGGTACCCATAAACTTATCAAAGTTATTAATGATAAAATTCTAAAGAATTCAGTATCACTAATTATAAAATATTCAGTATTAGATAATATTGAAATAATAATTATAGTGAAAACTATTGCAAATACTATATTTATTACCTTATAAATTATATTCATTGTACCAGAATAAATTATTTTTCATGTAAAATATTAATAATATTTCCGTTTTGTGTTTTTATACCCAACATGCACTTTCAAATATCGTTCTGAGACTTTGAGTGAATTTTTACAAAGGAAGTCTTAGGTTTAGTCTCAAAATAGAATTTAGATACTGACAAACGCCCGAAATTCGGGCGTTTGTCTTAAATTATTGTTAGCACTCAATGTGCTGTCTCTACTAAAAAACGGAGTAATAGGGATTTGAACCCTAGATGCAGATTGCTCCACATAACACCTTAGCAGGGTGCCGCCTTCAGCCACTCGGCCATTACTCCATTTATTTTTTTATTTCATTGCGACTCAATATCACAACATGTGCGTATATATATGATAACATAAATATTTTTTTTCGTAAATATATTATTTTATTCTACTCTCTTATTTACTCTTGACCGCTAGAGCTAATTGGGTTAAAATGGTGATAAACAGTATTTTGAAAGGCGTATTTAATGATTGAAATGAAAGTTATGGGCATTGCTCTTGATACCAGAACAGGCTCTCCGATTGTTGTATTACACGATAAAAATAATAGGAAAGCTCTTCCTATTTGGATTGGTTCTGCTGAAGCCAGTGCTATTATCAGAAAAATTGAAAACTTGTCTGTTGCAAGACCTATGACTCATGATTTGATTATAAGTATAATTGAAAAAACAGGCTATACTCTTGATAAAGTTGAGATTAATGACGTTGAAAAGGACACATATTATGCAACTTTATTCCTTTCTGATAATGAAGGAAAAGTTGTGGAAATTGATTCACGTCCTTCTGATGCTATTGCTGTTGCAATAAGAGTTGATGCTCCAATTTATGTTACTGCAAACGTTATTTCAAACGGGTCTGTATCAACTGATTCTGCTAAAGATGAAGAAGAAGCTCAAGAATTTAAAAAGTTTGTTCAAAGCATTAAACCTTCTGATTTTGAAAAGTTAATGAAAGATAATGAACATCACGAAAGTGATCAGTAAATATAAATTATTTTTTATTGTTAAAAATGTAACAATTATTTTAAAACCTGAAAATTTGATTATTTTTGGGTTTTAATTTATATAAGGACTAAAATTATGAACAGTATTGATGCAATACAACCGAATAATATTTATAGAGTAAACGCGGTTAATCTTTTTGAGAATCGTAATCAGAATAATGCTCGTACAAATAATATTTTTAGTACAGGTTTATTTGCACAGCAGACTAATGAGAATTACAATCTGAACCATCCAAGAGTTATAGGAAGCGAAACTCAAGCCAGAAGTTTAGATTTGCTTGCTTAAATATTCTTAATAAAAGGCAATTTTTTACTCAAAATTTACTTTATATAAATAAGGGAAATTTTGGGGATTAATTATGTCATTAAATGTTGGAAAAGTTACAAGTAATTACAGCGTTAATTATGTAAAGGCGAATGCAAATCCTTTTGCTGTCAAAAATACGTTCGAATTTGGCAATGCTAGACCTGACAGACCTGAAAGCCGCAGCTGGTTTACTCAGGAACAGTTGTGCGGAGCTAAAATAGACGGAGAAAATCTTTATATTTTAGGATAAAAGGAAGTTATTTTTAGTATTTGTGCTGTAAATTAATTTTGCAGCACTAAATTGCGGTGTAAAAGAGTATACTTTAGCAGATTTCTTTTTAAAGCTGCAAAGTCCTATGACCTTGTCATCATCTTTAAATAATTTTTTAATAAAATCCATAATACACATCCTTCTTTTTTAGTGTTATAATATTTTTAATGATGACCGAATTTAAGTCAAGATAAGGAGAAATATTATGGCAGGTAAAATTACAAAAGATATGAACATTATGGATATCGTTAATCAATGTCCTGAAAGCATAGCAGTTTTTCAAAAATACGGTTTGGGCTGTATTGGATGTGCTGCTGCTCATTTTGAAAATTTAGAGGCAGGTGCAAAAGTTCATGGATTTGACCCTGATGCTATGGTAGCAGATATCAACGCTTTAATAGAAGAATAAAAATTTATTTAAAAATAATAAAACAGGGTTCGTTGTTACGGGCTCTGTTTTGTTATATTGAAAAAATTCAAAAATAGTTTATAATAAAAATACGGTCAATAAACGAAAGGAGCATTTATGAGAAAATTTAG
>ENA-OUQW01000620-OUQW01000620.1-human-gut-metagenome-genome-assembly--contig:-NODE-620-length-44534-cov-6.979046_pt1 | contig 44534 bp, 31 predicted proteins | sample MGYA00248464_ERZ548849 | MGnify/ENA primary metagenome ERZ548849 (study PRJEB26491, sample SAMN04978193) | human gut metagenome | host: Homo sapiens | study: EMG produced TPA metagenomics assembly of... | reverse complement strand
GTACAACGGTTTTCAAGACCGCCGCAATCGACCACTCTGCCACCTCTCCAAAACTCCTTTATCAGAAGTGCTTTCCGTTGAAAGCGGTGCAAAGGTACGAATCATTTTTAAATCTGCAAACAATCTGACACTTTTTTCGTGAATTAATCGTATTTTTGTGCCCAGTTATAAGGAATAAAGATATGATATACCCTCAAAATTTTGAGCAAAAGACAGGATTCGACCAGATAAGGCAGTTACTGAAAGACAAGTGTCTTAGCACTTTAGGCGAAGAAAAAGTTTCAGACATGGGCTTTTCCGAACAATATGAAGTAGTAGAAGAGAATTTAAACCAGGTAACCGAGTTTGTTCGCATCATTCAAGAAGAGGACGGATTTCCCGACCAATTTTTTTTCGATGTCCGCCCTTCACTGAAACGGGTACGGATAGAAGGAATGTATCTGGACGAACAGGAATTATTCGACTTGCGCCGTTCACTAGAGACCATTCGTGATATCGTCCGTTTCCTGCATCGGAACAATGAAGACGAAGAAGAAAGTGATAGCCCCTACCCCAGTCTGAAACGACTGGCGGGAGACATTGCCGTATTCCCCCAATTGATTGGAAAAATAGACGGTATCCTCAATAAATATGGAAAGATAAAAGATAATGCTTCTACAGAACTGGCTCGTATCCGCAGAGAATTAGCCAATACAATGGGAAGTATTTCCCGCTCGTTGAACAGTATTCTGCGCAGTGCGCAATCCGAAGGATATGTAGATAAGGACGTAGCCCCTACCATGCGCGACGGTCGCCTGGTTATCCCTGTCGCTCCGGGCCTCAAACGTAAGATTAAAGGAATCGTCCACGATGAATCGGCAAGCGGAAAAACCGTATTTATCGAACCGGCGGAGGTTGTAGAAGCAAACAACCGCGTCCGCGAACTCGAAGGAGACGAAAGACGGGAAATTATCCGTATCCTGACGGAATTCTCCAATGTGTTGCGCCCGTCTATTCCGGAGATACTCCAGTCGTATGAATTTTTGGCAGAAATTGATTTTATCCGTGCGAAAAGTTATTTCGCCATACAGACCAACAGTCTGAAACCCGCCATAGAAAATGAACAGTTACTGGACTGGACTATGGCCGTACATCCCTTGTTACAACTGTCGCTAGCCAAGCATGGGAAAAAGGTCGTACCTTTGGACATAGAATTAAACAAGAAACAGCGTATTCTCATTATCTCCGGTCCGAATGCCGGAGGTAAATCAGTCTGTCTGAAAACGGTAGGCTTATTGCAATATATGTTACAATGCGGCATGTTGATTCCGATGCACGAACGCAGTCATGCAGGTATATTCAGCAGCATTTTCATAGATATCGGTGATGAACAGTCTATCGAAGACGATTTGAGTACCTACTCCTCTCACCTCACCAATATGAAGATAATGATGAAAAGTTGCAATGAACGTAGCCTCATCCTGATTGATGAGTTCGGAGGAGGTACGGAGCCGCAGATTGGAGGTGCCATTGCCGAAGCTGTACTGAAACGTTTCAACCAGAAAAGGACTTTCGGAGTGATTACCACCCACTACCAGAATCTGAAGCATTTTGCAGAAGACCATGAAGGCGTAGTCAACGGCGCCATGCTTTACGACCGCCATTTAATGCAGGCACTCTTCCAATTGCAGATCGGTAACCCGGGAAGCTCCTTTGCTGTAGAGATCGCACGGAAAATCGGATTGCCGGAAGATGTAATCGCTGACGCCTCGGAAATTGTAGGGAGCGAGTACATCAATGCCGACAAATATCTTCAGGATATCGTGCGCGACAAACGTTACTGGGAAGGGAAACGCCAAACGATCCGCCAACGGGAGAAGCACATGGAAGAAACGATCGCCCGCTATCAGACTGAAATGGAAGAACTGCAAAAATCACGGAAAGAGATTATCCGGCAGGCTAAAGAGGAAGCGGAACGAATGTTACAGGAATCGAATGCCCGTATTGAAAATACGATCCGTACCATTAAAGAGGCACAGGCAGAAAAAGAAAAGACCCGCATGGCCCGTCAGGAGCTGACTGACTTCCGTACTTCTTTGGATGCATTGGCTTCCAAGGAACAAGAAGAAAAAATGGCTCGGAAAATGGAGAAACTGAAAGAGAAACAGGAACGGAAGAAGAATAAAAAGAACGAGCAGAAAGCGGCAAGTTCCTCAACAACCGCTACTCCTAAAGTGGCTCCTATCTCCGTTGGCGAAAATGTGAAAATTAAAGGCCAGACCAGCGTCGGGCAGGTAATGGAAATCAGTGGCAAGAATGCAATCGTCGCCTTCGGAAGTATCAAGACAACCGTCAAGTTGGACCGTCTCGAACGCTCCAACGCGGCCCCCAAGACGGAAAGCATGGCCAAAAGTACCTTTGTCAGCAGCCAGACACATGACCAGATGTACGAAAAGAAACTTAGTTTCAAACAAGATATCGATGTGCGTGGGATGCGCGGAGACGAAGCGTTGCAAGCAGTCACTTATTTTATTGACGATGCCATATTGGTCGGCATGGACCGTGTACGTATTCTTCACGGAACAGGAACAGGAATCCTTCGTACACTCATCCGCCAATATCTGTCCACCGTACCGAGTATCCGCCATTATGCCGACGAGCATGTGCAGTTCGGAGGTGCCGGAATCACAGTAGTAGATTTTGATTGACCCGGATATAAGACATATTGTAAACAAAACGTCGCAAGAACTTGTTCTCATTTAGAAAACCACTACCTTTGTTGCGGTGGTTTTCTAAAACGAGAATAAAGCATGAAAAATAACCTATTAAGCGAAAAGCTCATTTACACAGGGGACAGCCTTACTCCTACCCACATTCATCTCTGCACCTACAATGCCACTGAGATGCAGGAAAGCTCCGGCGACACCTTCCAATCCGTCAAAGCAACATTAGACAGTGCGCGAATCAACTGGTTGCAAGTGCATGGTTTAAAAGATACGGAAACAATCCGCGAGATTTGCGCTCATTTTGAAATAGACTTCCTTGTTTTGCAGGATATCCTGAACGCAGACCACCCGACTAAAATCGAAGAACATGATAAATATATCGTTCTCATCCTGAAATTATTCTATCCCAACACCCATAAGGAGGAAAACGAACTGGACGAACTGCTCCAACAGCAAGTCTGTGTCATTCTGGGAAGCAACTATGTGCTAACCTTTCTCGAACAGGAAACCGACTTCTTCGATGATATTAACGCTGCCTTACGCAATGATGTACTGAAAATACGTAGCCGTCAGACGGATTATTTGCTCAGTGTACTGCTGAACAGTATAATGACCAATTACATCTCAACAATTTCTTCTATCGACGATGCCCTCGAAGATCTTGAAGAGGAGTTGCTGACTATCACCGACGAAAATGATATAGGTATCCAGATCCAGTCACTCCGGCGTCAATATATGCTGATGAAGAAATCCATTCTTCCCCTGAAGGAACAATACGTAAAACTGTTACGGGCGGAAAACCTGCTTATCCATAAAGTAAACCGTGCGTTCTTCAATGACGTGAATGACCATTTACAGTTCGTTCTCCAGACTATTGAAATCTGCCGTGAAACGCTTTCTTCATTAGTCGATCTATATATATCCAACAATGACTTACGCATGAACGACATCATGAAACGTCTGACCATTGTATCCACTATCTTCATCCCTCTCACCTTTTTAGTCGGAGTATGGGGAATGAATTACAAATGGATGCCGGAGCTTGATTGGCGATACGGATATTTATTTGCATGGATTTTAATGGGAGTTATCGGTATTGTTGTATATTTGTATTTTAGAAAAAAGAAATGGTATTAATTAAGCACACATAACTCATGAAATCAATTAAAGAGCTATATCGAATCGGTACTGGTCCTTCCAGCAGTCACACAATGGGTCCACGCAAAGCTGCAGAAATGTTCGTAGAACGTCATCCGGATGCAGCCTCTTTCAAAGTAACACTCTATGGAAGTCTCGCCGCTACCGGAAAAGGGCACATGACGGATGTAGCCATTATAGACACACTCAAAACTACCGCCCCGGTAGAAATCATCTGGCAACCGAAAGTCTTTCTTCCTTTCCACCCGAACGGAATGACATTTGCCGCTTTCGACGCCAACAACAAGATTCAGGAGAATTGGACAGTTTATAGTATCGGCGGAGGCGCACTAGCTGAAAACAACAGCAATCCGACAATTGAAAGTCCTGAAGTATATGGGATGAACAGTATGACGGAAATTCTGGAATGGTGCGAACGTACCGGAAAGAGTTACTGGGAATATATGAAAGAGTGCGAGAATGAAGATATCTGGGATTACCTCGCTGAAGTATGGGATACAATGAAAGAAGCCATCCACCGCGGACTGGAAGCGGAAGGAGTGCTCCCCGGCCCATTGAACCTGCGACGGAAAGCTTCTACCTATTATATACGTGCTACCGGATACAAACAGTCCCTTCAATCGAGAGGACTCGTATTCTCTTATGCACTGGCGGTAAGCGAGGAGAACGCTTCGGGGGGAAAGATAGTAACTGCCCCCACCTGTGGTTCCTGCGGTGTCATGCCTGCCGTACTTTATCACCTGCAAAAGAGCCGTGATTTTAGCGATATGCGTATTTTGCGTGCATTGGCTACTGCCGGACTGATCGGAAACATCGTCAAATTCAATGCGTCTATCTCCGGCGCGGAAGTAGGTTGCCAAGGTGAAGTAGGCGTTGCCTGTGCCATGGCATCGGCAGCAGCCAACCAATTATTCGGAGGTAGTCCGGCACAAATTGAATATGCAGCAGAAATGGGATTGGAACATCACTTGGGTATGACTTGCGACCCTGTATGCGGATTGGTACAGATTCCCTGCATCGAACGGAATGCCTACGCTGCCGCCCGCGCACTCGACGCAAATCTTTATTCCGCCTTTACGGACGGTATGCATCGTGTATCTTTCGACAAGGTAGTGCAAGTGATGAAACAAACCGGACATGACCTTCCCTCACTCTACAAAGAGACGAGTGAAGGAGGATTGGCCAAAGATTACCAGCAAATGTAAACCTACAATTATAGTGACGCTATCTTATCGGAAGACCGTCACTATACTAACAAAAGAGTGACGCTATCCTGACAAGATACCGTCACTCTTTCCATTTCAGTTAAATGGATAAGAAATTATTCAGCCGGAGGCCAAATCGTATCATCCCCATTACTGATATCCTTTTCGTGCAGCAATCCACCATCCTGCGAGAAAACCAGTGAATAGCGCCGGCTTCCCTGCTTCACCTGAATGACAGATTCCGTAGGATTCTGCGGATAAACGAGTACATAGACATCGGTCACCACCCAAGAACTGTATTTGGTATTATTGAAAGCAGTATATACAGCCGGAACTAAACTATCTATACTTTCCAGTTCATTTTCTGTCATCAGCCAATTCGCATTCCCGTCAAACCAGACTTCCAGTTCGTCATCGGCCACCCAGCAATCGGCCACATAATACACATCTTTCATTTCCCATTCTATATTCTGAGCTGCCGGATATAATTGTTTCAAGGCTTCCGTAATATTGGAAGGCGGATTGAAAGCCGGATCATCATCTTCATCGGAACAGGCACCGAATGAAAGGGCAGCCAACATCAGAACCACCGCCCAGGCGCCAAACTTAAATCTCAACATAGTTACTTTTTTGGTTCAGGTTTATTATTATACTATCACTTATACTTAATCGTCCGCTTTAACAAACTTCCCTTTCTTGTCAAACTTGAAAGAGACGCCTGTGGACAATTCAACTTCATATCCCTTACGGTCACGCTCCACTTTCGTCACTCCTTCAGCAGCAAAATTATGTGCTTTCAGATAATCAACGGCAAAGTTCGGAACAATACTTGCAGGAATCACCTGTCCTTTTCGGGCACTTACTTCTTCCCAGTTTCCCTTGCTGTCGAATTCTATTTCCGTACCGTCTGTCAGTAACACCTCATATTTGGTAGCCTCCAGCATTTCCTTATCAATCTTGATATGAGACACTTCGGGTTTAGTAAAATGACGGTTAATAAAATTGCGTGCCGGAAGCGGTAACTGATTCATGTCTTTAGTTATCACATCAGCAGCCCATGAAAATTGTACGGCAACAATAGCCAACACGAGTAAAGATAGAATTTTCTTCATAATCATTATTTTTTTAACGTTAATACTATACTTTATTTTATACAGCAAATAACGATACAGATTTAGGAAAGATTTGGGAATAACCGAAGAACAGTCTTTTTTTGTGTTCTTTAACTTTCAGTCCTCGGTATACAAATAAAAACAGGACAGCAAATTTATCAACGGTACAAAAATATGAAAGGCAACCTTTTTCGGTTGCCTTTCGTTTGTCTCAAATGTTTTCACATTTGTGCTATTCTACTAAAAAGCCTGTTCACAGGCTTAATCGGGTATTTCTTCTTCATACGCGTCTTCCAGCATATCAACTTTCTGAATACTCATCTTTCCGTCGGCGGTTATCGTTATGGAAAGCGGGACATACAAATCCGTCTGCGGATAGCAGACACTCGCTGCATATACAATGCCTTGCGGAGTTGTTTTATCATATACGATTCCTTCGAGCACGGACTTTGCCAGAAAGTCGGCATCCACTACCGAAGAAAAATCATTCTTGGTGAAGGTCTTGTTGAACACTGATTCACCGCCGCGCGTCAGACGCAGCACGATTTTATTATCCATATACGTATCCCCCATTTCATTGGTAACATGAGGCAGGCTCTCGTCCGGTGTACGGGAAACGAAAGAACGATAATCCTTCCCTTTGAATTTGATGTCTATTTCACTTTTAGAAGTCTGCATCCGTTGTATTCCACGGGCGTCTACGCTATCCTGCGTTGCCAATACCGACTCCTTTTTCGAGTTTACTTTACCGCCACAAGCAGTCACAGCCACAACCAGCGGCAACAAAAGCAGATAAATAAGCTTTTTCATCCTGAAGTTTTCTGTTTATAAATAGACGACAAAGGAACAAAAAGACGGTGAGATTTACAAGAGTAACCGGCATTTTTCCTACATTTGCAATAAAGAACAAAGTTATTTGCAATAATTACTGATTTAAAAACCTGCAAACCTGACAATATGTGCCAACGAATGATAACGATTCTTTTTCTTGTCTGTGCATTCTGTATAGGCGGCAGTGCATACGGGCAGAAAGTGAATTATCAACAATTCGAGAATATCTACCTCGGTGCCGAAGCATCGGTCATCAGTTGCTTCCTGCAAGACAGCGAAGGGTTGATATGGATAGGTTCCAACAAAGGGTTATTCAGTTACGACGGATATTCCACACAGCAGCACTTCACTTATGGAGAACGCAATAACACGCGCATTTACTGCGGAATAATAGCAGACAATACTTATTTATATTTAGGGACAGATAACGGAATCCTCGTCTACAACTACCGGACGGACAAATACGAACAACCGGAAACGGATTTCCCGACAGATGTACGGACAATGGCGCTTCAAGGAGACACCTTATGGATAGGTTCGTTGAACGGTCTGTATACGTATCAACTCAACACAAAGAAACTGGCTTCACTCGACAGTAAGAGCAACGGACTTCCCCATCACACTATTTATTCTATCATCCGCACAACGGACAATCAGATATATGTAGGCACCTACAATGGTTTATGCCGATATATAGAGGAAAGCGGAAAGTTTGAAAATATCCCGTTGCCCGTCAACCGGAGCGTGAGCAATCTCTTTGTCAACTCTTTGTTGGAAGATACGTCCCGCCAATGTATCTGGATCGGAATGGAAGGATCTCTTTTCCAATATACTCCGGCCACGGGACTAATGAAACCGATAGATGCCTTCCACAACAATTCCATTAAATCACTGGCTTTGGACGGGGATGGAAATTTATTAGCGGGTACCGATAACGGACTTTATGTTTACCAGAACGATAATGGGACACTGCAACACATCGTACACGACTCCCGCAATATCCAGTCGCTAACCAACAATATTATCTGGAATATATTTGCCGATCAGGAACAGAACATCTGGCTGGGAACGGATTACGGCATCTCCCTTTCACGCTACAACAGTGCATTGCAATTCATTCCTATCTCGCAAATCACGGGTACAGGAGACGGAAACCAGTTTTATTCCCTGTTCCGGGATTCCAAAGGGTTCTACTGGTTCGGAGGAACTAACGGAGTCATCCGTTTTACCAACCCCACCGGTAACAAGCACGACGCTGTCTGGTACAGAATGGGAGATAAGCACCATCCGTTGTCCCACAACCGTATCCGACACATCTACGAAGACAGAGAACAACAACTCTGGATAGCCACGGACGGCAGTATTAACCGTTACGACTACAAGACTCACCAATTTGTACACTACAACATCGTAGACAGCACAGGAACAAACAACACCAACTGGGCTTATTACCTGTTTGAAGACACCGACGGAAAACTCTGGATAGCAACCTGCCTCGGAGGTATTTTTGTAGTAGACAAACAAAAACTGGTACAATCTTCCGGCGGAACCTACATAGCCGAGCAGAACTATTCCACTCGCAACGGCCTGTCAGGAATGTTCATCAACCAAATTGTTCCCGATGCGGAAGGTAATGTATGGGTATTGCTCTACAACAGCAAAGGAATAGACAAAATCAATCCGCGCACGCAGCAAGTAACCAAATTGTTTGCCGAAGAGTTGAGCGGTGAAAAGAGCCCGAATTATCTCCTACGAGATGAGGACGGTATGCTCTGGGTAGGATTTCACGGTGGGGTCATGCGCATCAATCCCCAAGATTCCGGTCAGCAAAGTATTACCTTCGGCAGCTTCAGTAACAATGAAATTCTGTCTATGACTTCCGTAAAAGAGCATATCTGGATTTCTACAACCAACGGGCTTTGGATTGTCGACCGGAAAACAATGGATGCACGCCAACAGAACATGACAGACAAGCGTTTCACAAGTCTTTTCTTTGACCCGAAAGACGAAAACATCTATTTGGGAGGTGCGGACGGATTCGGTATTTCCCGGCCGGACATACAGGCTATGAATCAACCGGAACGCCCGATCCTGCTGACTGCTTTATATATCAACAACCAGTTGATGTCTCCGCACACCGGAGAAAGCATACCTAATATCCGTTATACGAACTCTATCGAACTGGCATATAACCAGAATAATCTGGCTTTCGAACTTTCCGACCTCCCCTATTCGCTAGAGGAAAAGCATGAATTTGTCTATCGGCTGGAGGGAATGGACAAAGAATGGAATTTCCTGAAATCGAATACAAACCGCATTACATACAGCAACCTCAACTACGGAGATTATCAATTAATTATCAGTAAGGTGGAAAAGAGTGGCCACCCGTCCGAACATCCTTATATTTTGAATATCAAGATCCTGCCTCCGTGGTATTATACGGTTTGGGCAAAGGTGATTTATGTTCTTTTGTTCCTCAGCCTCATCATCTGGACAATCAATTTCTTCCGCGTCAAGAACCGGTTGAAAATGGAACGTATGGAGAAAGAGAAGATTCTGGAACAGTCACGCCAGAAAATGGCTTTCTTCAGCAACCTGTCCAATGAGCTAAAGACACCGCTTAGCCGGATTATTGCACCCGTGAGCCAGCTGCTCCCTGCGACGGAGGAAGCGCACGAGAAACAGACATTGGAAGAAGTGCAACGCAATGCGATGAAGATTAATTCGCTGATTCATCAGGTGCTCAACTTCAACCGTATAGAAGATAACGAAGATTCACTACTAATACTGTCGCGTATCGAACTTGTGTCATTCAGCCACAGTCTGTTCTCCGTCTACGAAGAAGACAAGCGGCTGACTTTCCTTTTCGAGACAAACAAAGCGAAGATTTATGCCGATATGGACGCTATCAAACTGGGAGTGATACTAGACAGTCTGCTTTCAAATGCAGTGAAATTCACTCCGGACGGCGGCAGTATCCGGTTGTCTCTTTTCTATCGCGAAGAAACCGGCTTAGTGGATATCTGTGTATCGGACACAGGATCGGGAATCCCGCCGCGGGACATTCCTTACATCTTCCAACGTTTTTTCCAATCCCCCCACTCCGGTAATAAGGAAGGTACGGGTATCGGGCTTTATCTGGTAAAAACTTACACAGAACTGCACGGCGGACACATCACCGGCGTCACCTCCGAAGAAGGAAAAGGGACTTCCGTCGGATTGAATATTCCCGTCATAGCAGTGGAGGAAGAGGAAATCCCCGCGACACAGGAGAAGAAGCGACTGGAATCGTTGCCCGTACTCAAACCGATTGAAGCGGAATCGCAGGACGAGAAATTCCTGTCGAATATAATTCGCCTGATTGAAGACCATCTTTCGGAGTCGGAACTGAATGTGAATGCTCTTTGTGAATTATCCGGTATCAGTAACAAACAGATTTACCGGAAAATTAAGCAATTGACCGGAATGTCTCCCGTAGAATACATCAAGTCAATCCGGATGAAAAAGGCTGCCATGTTATTGCAGCAAAAGAAGTTCACCGTTGCCGAAGTAATGTATATGGTGGGCTTCTCCAACCATTCTTATTTTTCCAAATGTTTTCAGGCTGAGTTCGGAAAAACGCCGAAGCAATATATGCAGCCTGCTGTTGACGAAGAAAATCACAATAAATAAAGCACTTGCGGGTGAGGATGAGGCATTAATTGCTGTGTTTTTACCTTTCATCATGTAGCGCTTTGTCCATTGCAACCTATCATCTTTCTTCCGGTCTATTGTTAGATAAATCCTGTTGCATTAGAAGTTAACTTTTTCCGGTCTAACGGTTAAGTTGTTTTTGATAGTATATAAACTATAAACGCAAGTTCTAATTATATAAACGCAAGCTTCATTTTTATAAATGCAAGTTGCGTTTATAAAAATGAAGCTTGCGTTTATAGTTTGCAGCAGACGGAAAGAAAATTTGCCGTTAGACCGGAGAAAATTTGTAAAGGAGGGAAAGAAATTTATCTATAAGTAGATTGCATGGAAGAACGGTAACAACCAGTTCATATTCTACGGTTATTCTGTGCAAGAGGTGAAATAGACGAACCTCATAAAAGCACATATTGGAACTAATTATGGCCTAATCGCGGCTGAAAAGCACCTTTCGTCCTATTTTTATCCTTATATGTCCAATCTGTGCTTTCATCAAATCAGCACCTATCTTATCTTTGCCGGTATAAATAACCCGCCAAATTTGATAGCATGAAAAGACAGTTTATTCTTACCTTTATTTGTCTGTTGTTTACCTTCACCGGTATGCAGGGGAAAGTAACTACACCTATAATATATATAGATGGAAACGGAGTGATGCGCTGGAGCGACACCCACGAAGAGGCCTCTTTCTTCGGAGTAAACTACACCCTGCCTTTTGCCCATGCCTACCGCGCACTCGGCTATTTGGGAGTCGACCGCAAAGCTGCCATAGATAAAGATGTATATCATCTCTCCCGCTTGGGACTGAATGCTTACCGTATTCATCTATGGGACGTGGAGCTGACAGACGGGCAAGGTAATCTCCTTGAAAACGAGCATATTGACCTCATGGATTATCTAATTGCCAAACTTAAGGAGCGCAATATCCATATTGTCATCACCGCACAGACTAACTTCGGAAACGGATACCCCGAACGGAATATACAAACCGGCGGTTTCTCTTATAAATATGATAAATGCGATATGCATTCTAATCCGGAAGCGATTGCCGCACAGGAAACTTATCTCCGCGACTTGGTGAAACATACTAATCCTTATACAGGACTGGCTTATAAAGACGATCCTTCTATCGTAGGTTTTGAGATCAATAACGAACCCTGCCATTCCGGTACGAAAGAAGAAGTAAAAGCCTACATCAACCGTATGCTGAAATCAATGAGCAAGGCGGGAAACCGTAAACCAGTATTTTATAATGTAAGTCACAACGGATATGTGGCAGAAGCCTATTATGAAACGACTGTTCAGGGAACTACCTATCAATGGTATCCTATCGGGCTCGTATCCGGACAAACACAACAAGGGAATTTCCTTCCTTACGTAGACCGTTATGACATTCCTTTCGCCGGAAAAGTGAAAGAATTCAATAAGAAAGCACGGATGATTTATGAATTCGATCCGGCGGATATTATGTACTCTTATATGTATCCGGCCATGGTAAGGACTTTCCGCACGGCCGGTTTCCAATGGATTACGCAGTTTGCTTATGACCCGATAGACCTTGCGTTCGCCAATACGGAGTATCAGACTCATTTTCTGAATCTTGCCTATACTCCGAATAAGGCTATCAGCATGAAAATTGCCGCCGAAGCTGCACGGAGTTTGAAAAGAGGAGAATCGTATGGGAGTTATCCTCAGGATACCATATTCGGTAATGGCTTTCGCGTCAGCTATGCGGAAGATTTAAGCGAGTTGAATAATGGAGAGAAGTTTTATTACTCTAATCAGACACATACACCACCCAAAGATGCATCAAAGCTGGTTTCAATCGCCGGATGCGGAAGCTCGCCGATAGTGGACTATGAAGGTACGGGAGCTTATTTCATTGATTGCCTTGAATCAGGAGTATGGCGACTCGAAGTAATGCCGGATGCGGTAGTAGTCAATGACCCTTTTGCCAAGCCGTCACTCAAAAAAGAAGTAGTCAGCATTATCTACGGTACTTGGGATATGGCATTACGAATTCCGGATTTGGGCAAAGTGTTTACTCTCACAGCTCTCGACAAGAAGAACGACCGGAAAGAAGAAACAGTGACGAATGGAGTGATTTGCGACCTTCGTCCGGGGGTTTACCTGTTGAAACGAAACGGTTGTACCCCGCAACAGAACTGGAAAGCTGATTCACGTTGGAATTCGATTCGTATCGGAGAGTTTGTAGCTCCCACTCCCCGTACTATGGATTATAAGGTCACTCATACTCCGGCAAGCATTGCCGAAGCAGGCAAAGCATTGATTATTAATGCGCAAGTAGCAGGAAGCGTTTTTCCGGATTCTGTCATTATATACACGGATAAGGTGTCTTTTTGGAACGAGCATAACCCGTATATAAAGATGAAACGTACAAGCGGCTATACATATCAGGCTATCCTGCCCGCTGCAGATATAAAGGAAGATTGTTTCAAGTATAACATCATCGTCTGCCGGGGCGACAGCACCCATACTTATCCCGCCGGAAATTCCGTCACCGGAAGTTCCTCGGGAATCCAAGGAAGTCCATTGGACTGGAACTATACTTCCGATTTCTACTGGACTACACGTGTTGTCGCTTCTGGTAGTGCGATACAACTACTGAAAGTAACGGATACAGATAGCCGGATAGAAGCATATACACTTCCTGAATGGAACGACCTGCAACGTACCTTACTTGATTCTTCTCCGACTGAGAAGCCGTTGCTCCGGTTCTGTTTCACACCGAAAGGAAAAAATCCGCAACACTTCCTCCGCGCATTCGTAAAAGATGAAATCGAAGGAAGAAAAGATAAAGTGAAAAGTTGCACTACGCTCTGTATTCGTGTAAATAGAAACAAACCTCTTCCGCAAGGACTCAGCGCATGTTTTGTCACTTCGGACGGATATACCTACAAAAGTCTCTGCCCTGCTCCGTCAGCAGAAGGCATTGTACGGATTCCTCTGAAAGAACTGCGTCTAACGGATACCGCATTGTTGCCCATAGCTTATCCGACATTCCTGAAACAGTATTTCCACCCGGAGACGGTAATTCCTTTCCGACCGGAGAAGATAGAGAAACTGGAACTGTCAATGCCTGGAACCGGCAAACCAACCGTAGAGATTGAACTTGGAGACGTGTGGCTGGAATAGCCGGATATGTTCACCCAGCGTCCCAAACAATAATAATACAATAAATCTATTATCAATAACACATTAATTATGAACAGGAATATCTTAAATCTACGCCAACTGACTGTACTCCTTATATTGTGTACAGCCTTTTTAGGAGGTATCATTCCTGCCTTTGCCCAACAGGGCGGCAAGAAAATCACCGGACAAGTGATTGATGAGAACAAAGAACCGATGATCGGAGTAAGTATCCTCATCGTGGGCACTTCTACCGGTACGGTTACCGACTTTGACGGTAACTACACATTGAACGTACCGCAGGGCAACAAAGAGTTGCAATTCTCTTATGTGGGATATGAGACTAAAATAGTTGCCCTTCCTACAAGCGGCTCTGTACTGAACGTACAGATGAAAAGTGATTCACAGGTATTGAGTGATGTAGTTGTTATCGGATATGGAACGCAACGAAAAAGCGACCTGACCGGTTCGGTAACAAACGTCAGCAGCAAAGACTTCAATATGGGACTGGTCAGCTCTCCCGAGCAACTGATTAACGGAAAAATCTCCGGCGTGCAGATTATGTCCAATAGTGGTTCGCCTACGGCGGGAAGTACCATCCGTGTGCGTGGCGGTGCCTCACTGAATGCCAGCAACGACCCGTTGATTGTTTTGGACGGTGTTCCTTTGGAACAGGGTGGTATCAGCGGGAACGACGGAAACTTTCTGAGCCTCATCAACCCGAACGACATTGAAAGTATGACCATTCTGAAAGATGCTTCTTCCACCGCTATCTACGGTTCGCGTGCATCCAACGGGGTAATCCTTATCACTACCAAGAAAGGGACTTCGGACAAACTGCAAATCACATTCAGCACTACCAACTCCATTCAGACACGCACCAAACTGGCGGATATGTTAAGCTACGACCAATTTGTCAACACGATTCGGACACAAGGAACTTCTGCCCAGCAAGCTCTGTTGGGAACAGCCCACACGAACTGGAACGATGAGATCTATCAGAATGCTTTCGGTACGGATAATAATCTGAGCGTCTCCGGAAAGATTGCCAAGAACTGGCCGTTCCGTGTGTCGGTAGGTTATTATAACCAAAGCGGTCTGCTACGCACTGATAATGCGGAACGCTATACGGGAAGCATTATGCTGACTCCCTCTTTCTTCAAAGACCACCTGAAGCTGAATATTAACGCCAAGGGTTCTATCAACAACAATACATTCGGCAATACAGACGCTATCTGGGCAGCCGCTACCATGAACCCGACCATTCCCGTTTATTCAGGACTGGATACCTTCGGCGGATACACGGAAGCGACAGACAACACAGGCGCCCCTGTCAACGGCGCCGTAATGAACCCCGTAGGACTTATCAAGATGAATGATTCTCAAAGTAACGTAAGGCGTTTTATCGGAAATGTCGATGCGGATTACCGTGTTCACTTCTTCCCCGATCTGAAACTGCACGCTACACTGGGCTATGACTACGCACAAGGTAAAGGTAGCGTATATGTTCCGGCAGAAGCGGCACAGAACTACAATACTTCCGGTCTGGATTACAGCTACGGCCCCGAAAAGAAGGAGAACCGTCTACTTACCTTATATGCCAATTACAACAAGCTCGTCGAATCTATCAAGAGTAGCTTTGACGTGACAGCCGGTTACGACTATCAGTACTGGAAATCGACTACACCGCTTTATAGCGAAATGAACACGTTGGGAGAGATACAAAAGACATCCAAAGCGAAGGATGAGCGCCACGTGTTGCTCTCCTACTACGGCCGTCTGAATTATTCTTTCGATTCACGCTATATGCTGACTACGACTATCCGCCGGGACGCCACTTCCCGTTTCGCCAAGAATGTACGTTGGGGTACTTTCCCTTCGGTAGCTTTAGGCTGGAGAGTGACAGAAGAATCTTTCCTGAAAGACAATAAAGTATTGAGTAACTTGAAGCTCCGTGCCAGCTATGGTGTGACCGGACAGCAGGACGGTATCGGCAATTATAATTACCTGCCTATCTACACTCAAAGCCAAAACGGTGCGGAAGCCAGCATGGGTAACGGATACATTCATACCTACCGTCCCAGTTCCTATGTGCCCGATTTGAAATGGGAAACAACTACTTCCTGGAACGTCGGATTCGACTTCGGCTTCCTGAAAGACCGCATTACAGGTAGCTTCGACTACTACACCCGCCAAACAAAGGACTTGATTGCCACGGTTCCCGCCGCAGCCGGGACGACCTTCGATCGTAATATCACTACAAACGTAGGAAATGTAGACAGTCAGGGTATCGAATTCAGCATAAACGCAACCCCTGTTCAAACTAAAGACTGGAACTGGGATATCAGTTTCAATATGACATGGCAAAAGATGAAAGTAAAGAACCTGTCTCTCGTAGCCGGTGCTGCCGCAACTAATACTTCGGTCGGCCCTTATATTGACAGCTATCAGGTACAGACGTTGACCGAAGGATATGCCCCCTATATGTTCTACGTCTATCACCAGCTCTATGACGAAAAAACCGGGAAGCCCGTAGAAGGCGCTTATGTAGACCTTAACGGAGACGGAGAAATCAATACGGAAGATTTATACCGTTACCACTCTCCCGCTCCTGACTATATCCTCGGTTTCAGCACTTCCCTACGCTGGAAGAAATGGACGTTGAGCACCAGCCTGCGTGCCAATATCGGTAACTATGTTTACAATGCTATGGCTATGAATGCCGGAGCCTGGGAAACAGTGAGCTACAACTCTTATCAGTTGAACAACCTGTCGCGTAGTTATCTGAAAACCGGCTTCAAGTCCCGCCAATACTTGTCCGATTACTATGTGGAGAATGCTTCTTTCCTGAAAATGGATAATCTGTCATTGAACTATAACTTCGGGCAGATTTGTAAAGGATGCAGCTTGAATGTCAGTGCAATGGTTCAGAATGTATTCTGTATCACGAAATACAGTGGTGTAGACCCGGAAGTCCCCAACGGAGTGGATAATTCCTTCTACCCCCGCCCACGTACATTCTCACTTAACGTAGGTTTCAACTTCTAATTACTTTTAAAAACAAGCGAATCATGAAAAAGATATTATATACAGCTTTCTATTTTTGCAGCGCATTGCTGTTGAGTTCCTGTATAGGCGATTTGGACCAATATCCGCATGAAGACGAAACATCTTCCACGATCTACACAAGTGCCGATAACTATAAAGCCGTTTTAGGGAAAATATACGCTGCTATGGTAACCACCGGTCAGGAAAAGGGCGGTGATCCGGATTTGAGCAGTAACAGCGGTCAGGATTATATGCGTTGCTTCTTCAATCTACAAGAATGTGGAACAGATGAAGTAGCTTCTACCTGGCTGTCGGGTGATAACGTTACCGGTCTGACTTACTTGAGCTGGGACGCCAATGACCCTTGGGTATCGGATATGTACTATCGTATTTATTACAACATTGCATTATGTAACGAATTTCTTCGTAATGCTACGGATGAGAGCATTGCCCGGTTTACGGAACAGGAACAGACTGAAATTCGCCATTACCGTGCCGAAGCCCGTTTCATGCGTGCCTTGTTCTATTATCATGCAATGGATTTGTTCCGCAACATCCCGTTTGTAACAGAGAACGACCCGACTGTCGGCTATCTGCCACCACGCTACACGGCTGCACAAGTTTTCAGCTATATTGAATCGGAACTGACAAGTATCACAAGCGATATGCTCGACAGAGCCAACTGTCCTTACGGACGGGCTTCCCGGGGAGCTGCTTATACCTTATTGGCCAAGCTGTATCTGAACGCGGAAGTTTACATCAATACACCGAAATATACCGAATGTATCAGTGCTTGTAAAGAGGTTATCAAGCAAGGGTATTCATTGGAAGATGATTACAACAAGTTATTCAACGCTGATAACGATAAACGTACTGCTAACGAAATCATCTTCACTTTGCCGGTAGACGCTACGCATACCGTTTCGTGGGGCTCTTCCACTTATATTGTCTGTGGTGCGGTTAGTAATACTTCGGATTTGCAGAAGCCGGAAGATTACGGAGTGAAAAGCGGTTGGGGTATGTTCCGTGTACGCGGAGAAATCCCCTCCCTGTTTACCGGAGAAGAAGATAAACGGGCCATGTTTTTCACTGATGGGCAAACACTGAACCTGGATAAGATTGACGACCAAAGTAACGGTTACTTTGTAGAGAAATGGACGAACCTGACGGATGCAGGAGAAACAGCTTCCAATACCGCAGACGGTGGCGTAAACACGGATTATCCTTTGTTCCGCCTGGCAGATGTATATCTGATGATAGCAGAAGCCTTTGTACGAGGTGGAAGCGGAACAACAGCAACGGAAGTTGTCGGTTATATCAACCAAATCCAAGAAAGAGCATACGGTGACGACAGCAATAATAAAAACGCAAGCCAAATCAATCTATCGTTTATTTTGGACGAACGCGCCCGCGAACTTTATTGGGAAGGACATCGCCGTACCGATTTAATCCGCTACGGAGTATTCACTACCAATGGTTACTTATGGCAATGGAAAGGCGGAGTAAAAGAAGGAACAGCGGTAAACAGCCGGTACAATATTTACCCGATACCGACTACCGAGTTAACCGCCAATCCGAACCTATACAATGAAAACTATTAATCATGCTTATTCGATACAACAATATGAAAAAAATAAATACCCTGTTGGCTTTACTCTCCGCACTCCTTTTATTAGGAGCGTGTGAGAAAGACGGAGAGAAATTCTATCTCTCCAGCCCGGTGGAGAGTGACTTAATCGCTTCTACCAATGCCGTTGTACTGACGGAAGCTACTGCCAAGCTTTACGCATTATCCCTTGCCTGGAGCGACCAGACATTGCAAATCAGCGACCCGAGATATCAAGCGACCAGCGGCATTCAAACTACCGTACAAGTATCCCGGTCTGAAGATTTTTCAGGCAGCATTATCGAATCTACGGAAAACGGAGTATCCAAAAGTTATACAGTCGCCGCTCTGAACATCATTGCTTACAAACTAAATGCACCGGCTGAAGAAGCCGCTCCTCTTTATTTCCGACTGGCAGGAAGCAATGGCAGTAACATCGCTCCTGTATATAGCAATACAGTGGCAGTCACAGTGACTCCTTATCCTATTGATATGCATTACGCCAGCATTATCAACAAGGGTAGCGGTCAAGATTCCGGTCAGGATTTCTATTCGGCAAATGCTGACGGACAATATAGCGGATTCTTCGGGGCAGCGGCTTGGGAAGGCATTTACGTACAGGAAGCAGACGGAACAACCTGGCATACAGCCCAATCCGGCGGAGTAGGAACTCCATTCTTGTTGACAACAGACGCAGCGGAAGGAACATGGGATATGTGGTTCCCCGGTCAGTCGGGATGTTATTTCGTGAATGTAAATACCGCCCAGAAACAATGGAACGCCTTACTGATACCCGAACTGAATGTAAGCGGCATAGAAGGTATCAATATGCAATACAGCCGTACAGATAACCAATGGAAAGGTGTATTTACGGGTACGGAAGGTACGAATATCAACATTCAACTTCAAGGAACAGGTAAGTTTTACAACAATACCAGTGTCAGCGGTTCCGATAATGCCATTGACGATACAAAAGCCAAAGATACCCCATTTGCTTTCGGTGGAACTGCCGGACAACTGACATTCAGTACAGGTGAGACTGCAACAGCCGGAAATATAACGGTAAGTGTTCCGGCTACGGGAGAATGTACGCTGGTTATTGACCTTAATAATCCCGAACAATGGACTGTTAGCGTTACGGAAGGTGGAAGTAGTGAACCTACTTATCCTTCTTATCTGGAAATGCAGGGTGTAGGAAACATGGATGGAAAGGGCTGGTTAGCTACATTAAACCCTGTTTACGACAATAGCGGCGAACATCACGGAAGTTATCAAGGTGTTTACCAAATGACTAATGGTTGGGATAATTTTAAGATTGTAGACCAAACAGCCAGTATCTGGTATGGATGCGACTCCAACGATGAATACAAACTGGCGGACGGTGGACAGAATATCTGGTTCCACCAGGAAGAATGTCGTACTTTCATTGTCACAGCCAGTCTGGCCGACATGACTTGGGGAGCAACAGAAATAACCCAAATCAATGTCTGTGGTGAGTTTAACAATTGGGATTTAAACAAAGATTTGATGACATACGATGAAACAAACAAAGTTTGGAAAGCCACCGTTATCATTGATAATCTGGGCAATAACTACGGTTTCTACTTCCTGCTTAATAATGCAGAAAACGGTTTGGTATGGAACTGGGCATTAAAGGGAAATAAAGAAAAACTATACTTGACCGACAGTAATGGAAGCGGAAGTATTGTTCCTGCTGAAACCGGTACTTATGCAATTACCCTTGACATTGCTTCCCTAACATTTACTATGGATAAACAATAATCAACAGAACATTATGAAACGATTTAAACAGATTCTATTCATAGCTTCCGCCCTACTTGGCGGAAGCCTTTTCACCGCTTGCAGCGATGACAATGACACACCGGTCTTCCCGGAAAAGGAAGAAGTAACTTATGATATGTCAGGTTTCGCCAGAGGAGCCGATGTCAGCTGGTTAACGGAAATGGAAAGTTCCGGATATAAGTTCTATACTGCCGAAGAAAAAGAACAGGAATGTATGTCCCTATTACGTGATTTAGGAATGAATGCCATTCGCCTGCGTGTATGGGTAAATCCGGAGAATGACACTGATGATGTGAGAGGTTGGTGTAACAAAGGAGATGTATTGCTCAAAGCATGGAGAGCCCATAACTTGGGCTACCGTATCATGATTGACTTTCATTACAGCGACCGTTGGGCTGATCCTTCACAGCAAGCTAAACCCCAAGCATGGGCAGATTACTCCGTAGAGCAATTGAAGCAAGCTATCGCCGACCATACGAAAGATGTACTCAGTACATTGAAAGAGAAAGGTATTGACGTGGAATGGGTACAAGTGGGTAACGAAACACATCAAGGAATGTTGTTCCCTACCGGACAAACTACAAGTGAAGAAGGAAGGGTTAATTTCGCATCATTTGTCACAGCGGGTTACGATGCTGTAAAAGAAGTCTATCCGGAAGCCAAAGTTATTGTTCATCTTGACCAAGGAAATAATGCCAGCCTGTACAATAGGATCTTCGGCTACTTACACGAAAACAATGCCAAATGGGACATCATCGGTATGTCACTTTATCCGGACATATCAACCGAAGACGCACACACACCGGACGACTGGGAAGCGATGAATAATGATTGTATCGCCAATATGAAAGCGTTAATAGCCAAATACAATACTCCGGTAATGATGTGTGAAATCGGTATTAGTTGGGATTACGAAGAAGCGGAAGCCTTCTATACAGACTTCGTTACCAAAGCCAAACAAGTAGACCAATGTCTGGGAGTATTTACCTGGGAACCTCAATGTTACGGTAACTGGAAAGGTTATAGTAAAGGGATGTTCGATGACAGTGGCAAACCCACCAATTCATTTAATGCTTTTAAGAGATAAATGAACATGAAACACCAAAAACAGTTAGCAACTGCACTTTTGTTGGCAGCTGCTTGCAGCCTGCAAGCACAGCGTAGCGAGACATTGCTCGAAAAGAACTGGAAATTCAGCAAAGGAGATATCAAAGAGGCCAGTCAGCCGGAGTTTAATGACACCCAATGGGAATCAGTCGTCCTTCCACATGACTGGGCTATCTTTGGTCCTTTCGATATGAACAATGATCTTCAGAATGTGGCCATCACACAAAATTTTGAGGAAAAGGCGTCTTTGAAAACAGGACGCACAGGGGGACTGCCTTATGTAGGTTCCGGCTGGTACCGTACTAGTTTTGATACTCCCGCCGACAAAGAAGTGACTCTGCTCTTTGACGGTGCTATGAGTGAAGCCCGCGTTTATGTGAATGGTAAGGAGGCTTGTTTCTGGCCCTTCGGTTACAATTCTTTCCATTGCAATGTCACTCCTTTCCTGAACAAAAACGGAAAGAGCAATACACTGGCCGTACGGCTGGAAAACCGTCCGCAATCTTCACGCTGGTATCCGGGAGCGGGCTTGTACCGCAATGTACACCTGATTGTTACTGATAGAATCCACGTGCCTGTATGGGGAACACAGATTACGACTCCTCATGTCAGTAAAGAATTTGCAGCCGTACGCCTGCAAACGAGGATAGACAATGCCGGTGAAAAAACACAAATCCGCATGGAGACGGAAATTCTTTCCCCAGACGGAAAGGTGGTTACCCGCAAAGAAAATACCGGCCGTATCAATCACGGACAGCCGTTTGAACAGAACTTCATCGTAAATGCACCTGAACTCTGGTCGCCGGAAAGCCCGTCGCTCTACAAAGCGGTTTCTAAAATCTATGCAGATAATAAGTTGGTAGATACCTATACGACCCGCTTCGGTATCCGCAGTATTGAATTTATCGCCGATAAAGGTTTCTACCTGAACGGAGAACACCGGAAATTCCAGGGTGTATGTAATCATCATGATTTAGGTCCGTTGGGAGCAGCTATCAATGTAGCGGCACTCCGCCATCAACTTACTCTTTTGAAGGATATGGGTTGTGATGCTATCCGTACATCGCATAATATGCCGGCTCCGGAACTCGTTGAATTATGTGATGAAATGGGATTTATGATGATGATTGAACCGTTTGACGAATGGGATATTGCCAAATGCGACAACGGTTATCACCGTTATTTCAACGAATGGGCAGAACGCGATATGATAAATATGCTTCATAATTACCGCAACAATCCTTGTGTAGTGATGTGGAGTATCGGTAATGAAGTACCTACTCAATGCAGTCCTGTCGGTTATAAAGTGGCCAAGTTCTTGCAGGATATCTGCCACCGTGAAGACCCTACCCGTCCCGTGACTTGCGGTATGGATCAAGTGTCTTGTGTGCTTGCCAACGGCTTTGCAGCCATGATTGACATTCCGGGACTTAATTATCGCACACAGCGTTATAAAGAATCTTACGACCAGCTTCCGCAGAACTTGATTCTTGGTAGCGAGACGGCTTCCACTGTCAGTTCACGCGGAGTCTACAAATTTCCGGTAGAAGAAAAGAAAGGTGCCAAATACGAAGACCACCAATGTTCTTCGTATGACGTGGAAGCATGTCCGTGGTCGAATATCCCGGATGAAGATTTCGCCTTAGCCGATGATAACCACTGGACTATCGGACAATTCGTATGGACAGGATTCGATTATTTGGGCGAACCTTCACCATATGATGTCAATTCATGGCCGAATCATAGTTCTATGTTTGGTATTATCGACCTTGCCAGTATCCCTAAGGACCGTTATTATCTCTACCGTAGCGTATGGAACAAAAATGCAGAAACACTACATATCCTTCCTCATTGGACTTGGCCGGGACGCGAAGGTGAAGTGACCCCGGTATTCGTATATACCAACTATCCTACTGCCGAACTGTTTATCAACGGAAAAAGCTACGGTAAACAAAGCAAGAATAACAGTTCTTTAAAGAGCCGTTACCGCTTAATGTGGATGGATGCCGTATACGAACCGGGCGAAGTAAAAGTTGTAGCCTACAATAAGGACGGAAAAGCAGTAGCGGAAAAGACAGTACGCACTGCCGGAAAGCCTCATCATATCGAACTGGTCAGCAACCGCAACGAACTGACAGCCGATGGAAAAGACCTCGCCTACGTCACTGTGAAAGTGGTAGACAAAGATGGTAACCTCTGTCCTACCGATAGCCGCCTGATTCACTTCTCCGTAAAAGGAGCCGGTAAGTTCCGGGCTGTTGCTAACGGCGACCCTACCAATCTGGAACAATTCCACCTTCCGAAGATGCACGCTTTCCATGGAATGTTGACAGCGATTGTACAGGCAGGAGAGATTGCCGGAGATCTTGTACTGACTGCCAAGGCAAGTGGAGTGAAAACCGGAACAGTCCATCTTCAGGCAAAATAAAAGGGTAGAATTATAAGAAATAGAGAAATCCATCCTACCCTATACTATTATTTAGGCACAGATTACCCTGTTGCTTTATGCAATCATAGTTCTAAAACCGTATAATCTGTGCCTAAAATATTAAAGTCGATTATTTACAGATAAATGTCACTAGCAATCCCTTATGGTCTGTCGGCCACACATCAAGCGGTACTATGAATTCATCTTTTGATGTTTCCTCTACACGTTGAGAGCGGACAATAGATTCTTTCGGACCAAACAAAACGGCTTTCTTTGCTTTCAATCCTTTTCCTTTATAGAAGATAAAATCAATACGATCCCGTTCGTCCGCTTTAGGAGCCCATGTTATCTTTTCCGGAGTTTTTGCCAGGTTATCCGAAGGATAGGTAAATCCCGGATGCGTCAGAGGATTGGGATAAATCTTACGGTAGCTGTCAATAAAGCCAGCTTCTTCCAACAAAGTGGTAACTGTCCAGGGTACAACAAAGCCGTTGTGGTCGTACAAGTTCTTATTTTTCTCAATCCAATCGCGATGAGAAGGTTCGTTGAAGTCTCCTCCCACGATCACCCGATAGCCGTTTGCAAGGTCTTTCTCAGCCTGGGCGATAAACATACGAATCGCATCATCCCGCTGAGAGGCTACATTGACTTTCATAATTTCATCTACTGACGCCGGCAGTGGAATTTCTTTCCAGGTAGAGCCGTCATAGCCACGGGCGTTATAATATGCACAGTCCAGATAATCCAGGTGGGCAGTATAAACCGCTACCTTCTTTCCGTTCACGGAACTTGTTAGACGATAAATACTTCCATGGTCATTCTTTTCCGGAAAAACCGTCAAAGAGTCCGTGATAGGATGCTTGCTTAGTAAACCGGTATCATAAGTATAAAAAGAATAATACTTCAGCCCCTTTTCCTGAAGTGAAGCGCACACACGTGCCGTGAAATTCGTTTTATTGTAATTCCTCACCTCACTGAAAGTCACAAAGTCAGGCTTCAGACGGACTATCTCATTGATAATAGCATCATATCCGCCTGGTATCATGGTACCTTCCTGCCATACATTCCATTGCAACACTGTAAATTCATTACTCTTTTGTGCCTTCACAAAAACAGAAACCAGCAACAAAATAGCCGGTAATAGTAGTCTTTTTAATCGCATTTTTTTATATTTAAAGATGAATAATAATCAAATAGCTTTCCAAAAGGATTGGAAGTCACGATATTTACCGTAGCACACCAATTCATCCCCTTCTTCTACTTTCTCGTCCCCCGGAAGTTCATTCTTCACATGAAGCTCCATTAAAGAAATACCCAGACAATTAGTTACTTTATCCGCCCGCTTCAATCCGATTAGTTTTAAGTGAAATTCTTCGTCCAGATTCAACTCATTGACAAAGTATCCTACAAACTTTTTCGGGACTGTAAACTTGACGACATAATATTCCGAATCGACACGGAAAGCTTCCACGCTTGTTCCAAAATCCAGCAGTTGCACCAGACTGCGGGCCGCATCTTCTTCCGGTGTCAATATCTTCTCCAAGCTGAATGCTTCAAGCACGGCTTTATGCACCATATCAATGGCACGGGCATAGATATGAGCAACCTTCTTTTGTTTCAGCAAAGCAACCACACGCACCGATGCGCCGAAATTCTCACCTATGGCGACAATCACTATATCGACACTGTTCAGAGGAAGCACGGACAAAGCCTGTTCATCCGTTGCATCAATCACAAATGCAGTAGCAACCTTATCTTTTATACTATCTACGCGGCTTTCACTAATATCCGCACCAATAATCTCGTGTCCCAGTGCCGATAACTCTTCAGCCAACACACGACCGTAGTTTCCTAAACCGATAATAATGTACTTCATATCTTTAGTTTATGATAATGTTATCACTCGGATAACGGTATTTTGTATTCTTTTTCTGTTTGATAATTCCCAGCATTAACGTTATCAAGCCCACACGCCCGATAAACATCAACAACGCCACTAACAATTTACTTGCATCACATAAATTAGGTGTCAGATTCAGACTAGAACCTACCGTACTAAGCGCCGACACACATTCGAAAGTCAATGCCATTAGAGAGGCTTGCGGTTCCAGTATACTTAATATAAAGATAAAAAGAAACAGTACGCCCAACGACATAACCACTGTCGCATTAGAACGACGGATAGAATCATGAGAAAGTTCCCTTCCGAATACCTCCACCCGTTCCGAGCCACGCAACACGGCCACAAGATTCAGGACAACCACTGCAAAAGCATTCACTTTCACCCCACCGGCAGTAGATTGAGCACCACCACCAATCCACATCAGCACTAAATAGACCAACAAAGTCTGTACACTCAAAGAAGCTAAATCAACACTGCTGAAACCAGCCGTCCTCGGACAAGTAGCATTGAAGAAAGCCTGCGTCCACTTATCTGCAACAGGCATACCGGCAAACGAAGCATTCCACTCAAAAGCGGCAATCGCCAATGTGCCGGTTACCAAAAGCAGAAATGTCATAATCAACACAATCCTCGTATTCAGATTATACAAATGCGACACCTTATGCCTTTCTAACTTGCGCGTACGTACAAACTTCCAGAAATGACGCAAATGATACAGTACAATATCTTTGAAATTAACCAGAATAGGAAAACCGATACCTCCCAGAATAATCAGAAAAGAGACGGAAATAAACAGCCAGTTATGGTTGGTCATTACCATAGAGTTTCCCAAATTACCGGAAAGTGTAGAGAAACCTGCATTACAAAAAGCGGAAATAGAATGGAAAGCAGCAAAAGCCAGTTCGCCTTCCAAAGTCATTCCAAGTGTTCCGTGGATGCTGAACCAGATAGAAATCATGCCGATACCTTCAATCACCAATGTAAATCCCAAGATATATAATAACGTGGACAATAAGGAGCCCAGCGAATTGGAGCTAACCATATCACGTACCACTAACTGATTGTAAAGAGAAGTATTTCCCATAAAGAACATAGCGAAGAAACTGGTCAATGTCATTACACCTAATCCTCCTACCTGGATCAGCAGGATGATAACAACAAGTCCGCCGGTAGTAAATGTAGTCGATACGTCAACGGGCACCAGCCCCGTCACACATACCGCACTGGTAGCCGTAAACAATGAATCCACCCAGGTAATGCCATTCACCGTGCATCGTGGCAACATCAATAACCCCGTACCAATCAGAATGATAGTCAAAAAGCTGACTGCCAATATCAGAGAAGGATTAGTGCGACGCCCCAACAAACGGACCAGTCCGTTGGACAAATTCAGAAAAGAAAAAATTAGTAATAAGACAAGATGATAAAACTTCCCGTCCAGAAACTCCCAAAATTGCAGGATTGCCCCTTCTTCTTCCGGACGATGAAAAATGACCGGTATCAAAGTCAGATACAGCAAACCGCTCAAAATCCAGGCCAACCGCCGGTATTGTTTCTTTGTACTTCTATATTCAAGTGAGATATGAAGAGTCACATCAACCAGAAAAATAATCCATACAGCCTTATACAGGACCTGAATTTTCGCCACTTCATCAACCGATAGCGGAAAGCCATGTTCGTAAATCACTCCGACGATCAACAACAAAGACGCCAGATAAGTAAGTGCTTCTACTAAACCCAATAAGATACGTACATAAGGTTTCAGTAGTTTGTTCTGATACAACAAAAACTTATGATAAATCTTCATATCGCATTTTTTATATAATGCCGTGCAAACTTAACTAAAATAACAATCGAATCCGATTCTTTGTTGACAAAAACATCCGAATATTAAAAATTTTGTCTACATTTGGCAGCGGAAAACTAAAAAACCACAATATTATGAGTGACAAAAGAAAACGGTATATCCTGCCGGAAGAAGAAATCCCACACTACTGGTACAATATTCAGGCTGACATGGTCAATAAGCCAATGCCTCCTTTGCACCCGGGAACAAAACAGCCGCTGAAAGCGGAAGACCTGTATCCTATTTTCGCTAAAGAACTGTGTCATCAGGAACTTAACCAGACCGATGCATGGATTGAAATCCCGGAAGAAGTCCGTGAAATGTACAAATACTACCGCAGTACTCCGCTTGTTCGTGCTTACGGACTGGAAAAAGCGCTCGGTACTCCGGCACACATTTATTTTAAGAATGAAAGTGTAAGCCCTATCGGCTCTCATAAGTTGAACTCCGCTTTGGCACAAGCTTATTACTGTAAAGAAGAAGGCGTTACCAACGTGACTACCGAAACCGGTGCCGGACAATGGGGGGCCGCTCTTTCTTATGCAGCCAAAGTTTTCGGACTCGAAGCTGCCGTTTATCAGGTGAAAATCAGCTACGAACAGAAGCCTTACCGCCGTAGTATCATGCAGACTTTCGGAGCACAGGTTACTCCTTCTCCGTCCATGTCTACCCGCACCGGAAAAGATATCCTGACTGCACACCCTACTTATCAGGGTTCACTCGGAACAGCTATTTCCGAAGCTATCGAACTTGCTCAAATGACTCCTAACTGCAAATATACACTTGGTTCCGTACTTAGTCATGTTACCCTTCATCAGACAATTATCGGTCTGGAAGCGGAAAAACAGATGGAAATGGCCGGTGAATACCCGGATGTAGTAATCGGATGTTTCGGAGGCGGTTCCAACTTTGGTGGTATTTCCTTCCCTTTCATGCGTCATAACATACTGGAAGGCAAGAAAACCCGTTTCGTTGCCGCCGAGCCCGCTTCTTGCCCGAAATTGACACGCGGCAAGTTCCAGTATGATTTTGGTGATGAAGCCGGATACACCCCATTACTCCCGATGTTTACATTAGGACACAACTTTGCTCCGGCCCATATCCATGCAGGCGGCCTTCGTTATCATGGTGCAGGTGTCATCGTTTCACAATTACTCAAAGATAATCTCATGGAAGCGGTAGATATCCAGCAACTGGAATCGTTCGAAGCCGGTTGCCTGTTTGCACAAATGGAAGGTATTATCCCTGCTCCGGAGTCCTGCCATGCTATCGCAGCAGCCGTTCGCGAAGCCAATAAGTGCAAAGAAACAGGAGAAGAAAAAGTAATCCTGTTCAACCTTTCCGGGCATGGGTTGATTGACATGGCTTCTTACGACAAATATCTGGCAGGTGATTTGGTGAACTACTCATTAACCGACGAAGATATTCAAAAGAACTTGGATGAGATAGGCGATTTAGCTAAATAGTCTTCTGATTTCAACATCCGAACAATAAAATAAGCCCGGTATCTTATGCCGGGCTTATTTACTTTTCATTACCATATCTCTGAAAAAGAAAGTTGTCCAAATAAGATTTCATGCTAAAAAATGATTTATCGGCTAAAAGATGTCCTTTCCTAAAGATTTTCGCCAATATCGGAAGGATTTCATCTGAATTAATTTCCTATTCTTAACAGAAATCCGTACTTTTGCGCAGCATTCAATCAAACAAAAGCCATACAAATATGACACGCTACTTAAAAAACATGGAAAAAGAAATTATCATTGATAATCAGTTGGATGAAGTTGCAAGAATTGCTCTATTTATCGAAGAATTAGGAATGTCATTACAATTACCGGCAGGTATCACAATGAGCCTCAACCTCGCTATTGAAGAAGCGGTTACCAATATTATCCGTTACGGCTACCCTTCCAATAAAGAAAGTGAAATCATCCTTCGAACATCTGTTGCTCCCGGAATGCTGGTTACACAAATTATAGACGACGGAATTTCCTTCGATCCTACTGCCAAAGAAACATCTGACAATGTACAATCTCTCGACCAACAACTGACACAAGGCCTGGGACTTTTCCTGATCCGGCGTACAATGGACAAAGTAGAATATCATTCCACAGATAATCATAACGAATTAATTCTTACCAAGAATATAGATATGGACTTCAAGCCTGAAGCTACTTTGAAAACCAATCTATGCCAAATAGAAGAAGTGACGATTCTCACTATTGAAGGGCGTTTGGATACAGCAAATGCCAATACATTCAATACAGTATTACAACCTCTTTTAGCTAGTAAAACTCCAAATATAATTGTGAATTGCGAAGGCTTATCATACATTAGCAGTTCCGGTTTGCGAAGCCTGATTACACTGCAAAAGAGTGTCATGCAACATGGAGGTCAACTTGTCCTGGAGGCGATGAAACCAGAAATACGTAAAATATTCGATATGACCGGATGCTCCGGACTTTTTACAGTACGCTAACTCATACTGTATGAAAGTAATCCGCATCATAGCCTGCATCCTGCTACTATCTGTATTTTCATTAATAAACGTAGTTCATGCACAGTCTGTTACACTTATCCCCAAATGGACGGCACAGGCACAATTTGCAGGTTACTATGTAGCGGAGAAAATGGGCTTCTACAAAGAAGAAGGACTTGATGTACACGTGAAACATCCGTCTCATTCGGAAAACTCATTCCAGTATCTTAAAGAAGGAGAGCCGCAGGCAGTTATCACCAATCTATCACAAGCGTTAATGGAATACTTTGCAGGAAAACGAATTGTAAATATCCTGCAAACTTCACAGGAAAACAGTTTGATGCTAGTCAGCCACTCACCATTAAAAGGAATTCCGTCATTACAACACAGAGAAATTGCAGTATGGAATCATCTTACTCAGGAACTACTCGACCGAATCGCGAACAAATACCAAATTGAAGTAGAATGGATACGGTTTAACAGTGGTATCAATCTATTTCTATCAAAAGCAGTAGATATTTGTATGGTGGGAAGTTATAACGAGTTTCCACAACTTGCCGAATGTGGAATGCAGATAGATTCTACTCATATCATGCGTTTTGCCGATTATGGATATAACTTGCCCGAAGATGGACTTTACGTTACTGAAGAATTTTATCAAAAGCATCCCGAAACGATACAGAAACTAGTCAGAGCCTGTATCCGTGGCTGGAACTGGGCGAACGAGCACCCGGAAGAGACTCTTGACATTGTAATGGAGCAGGTACATCATTACAATATAGGAACCAACCGATATCACCAGCGTAAAATGCTGGAAGAAATACTGCGATTGCAAACAGACAAAACAGGGCAACGCCCTTATCGGCTGAGTCGTGAAGGTTTCGATCTGGCAATTGATATTTTACTGCCACCAGACATCTCAAAGAAAAAAAGTATTCGTTACGAAGACTTTGTAAAATAACCAATTCACGACATGAAACACACATTTTCCCATTCTTTTGCAACCCGGTTAAGTATCTACGTTTTCTCATTCACGTTGATCGTCTTTGCTACTATCATGGCATTGTTCTACAATTATAACCATGAAAAGGTAACGAGTTACGCCATTGAACGTACTCACGGATTATTGAGTAACATAGCAACAGAAATCAGCAGCCAGCTAATGTCGGTAGAAACAACTATCAATCAATCTACATGGGTATTGGAAAGAAACATAAACCTGCCGGATTCATTGCATCTTATCATCGAATCAGTCGTAAAGAATAATCCACTTATTGTCAAAAGCGGCATAGCTTTCACCCCAAACTACTATAAAGAAAAAGGCAAGTATTTTATGCCTTATGCTTCGCTCGATAACAAAACAAATCATGTAACCTATCAGGTATTAGGCAGTCAGAATTATGATTATCCTTGTATGGACTGGTATCTTATCCCTAAAATGCAGAAACAAGCCTACTGGAGTGAACCTTATTATGACGACGGAGGCGGAAATATCATTATGAGTACTTACTCAAAGCCTTTGTATGACAACCGTGGCGAACTGTTCGCTGTCTTTATCGCCAGTATATCCCTGACGCAATTCACCGATACGATCAGTCTCCTGAAACCATATCCCTCCAGTTATACTTACTTAATCAGCCGCAACGGAAGTTTTCTGACTCATGCAGACCGGGATAAAATAATGAATAAGACCATATTTTCCGAAGCCTTTGCCACAGAAAACCATTCACAGGAACAGATAGGACGTGAAATGCTGGCCGGTCATACAGGTACTATACGCTTCGACAACCAAGGAAATGATTCATACGCATTCTATACTACTATTCCCCAAATCGGTTGGTCAGTATGCACGGTATGTCCGAGCCGTATTATTCTTCAGGAGCTGGACAGTACTTCCCGAAAAATCATTTATACTTTTCTGGTCGGTATACTGATATTACTACTTATTGTATACAGTATTATCCGGCGTTTAGTCCGTCCATTAGAGAAATTCTCGGAATCCGCTCGTGAAATTGCCACAGGGCGGTTTGACGTGACACTACCCCTAGTCCGCTCGAATGATGAAATCAAAGACTTATATGATTCATTAGTCTACATGCAAAAATCATTGTCGACTTACGTGAATGAACTGAAAGAGACTACTGCAAGCAAAGAACGTATTGAAAGCGAGCTTTCCATAGCACGGGAAATACAAATGGGCATGCTCCCTAAAATATTTCCTCCTTATCCGGATCGTAATGATGTGGATTTGCATGCCATACTGCATCCCGCCAAAGAGGTGGGTGGCGACCTTTATGATTTCTATATGGACGGCAATCATCTCTATTTCCTGATTGGGGATGTATCGGGAAAGGGAGTACCCGCCTCACTATTTATGGCTATCACCCGTAGCTTATTCCGGACGTTATCCCAGCATGTACTTTCACCTGCCAAAATAGTTACGGAAATGAACAATTCTATTTCCGACAATAATGAATCCAATATGTTTGTCACCCTCATTGTCGGCATACTCGATCTGGAAACAGGCATACTGAAACTTTGCAATGCCGGTCACAATCCTCCCATACTCATTTATCCTGATGGACAGGTTTCATATTTGGAATTCAAAACTCAAATATTTGTAGGAGTCGTCGAAGATTTTAAATACAGTGATGAAGAAGTTGTATTGGAAAAAGAAAGCAAATTGTTCCTTTATACCGACGGAGTGACAGAAGCTGAAAATATAAATAAAGAACTATATGGAGAAGAAAAGTTATTGGAAATGTTATCAGATAATGCCTCGTCGGATGTGCGTACTACAGTCAACGTTGTTGTAGACTCCATTGCAAGCCATGTCAAAGAAGCCGAAGCAAGTGATGACCTCACCATCTTACTAATTCAATATGAACCCGGAACAGCAAACAGTTAAGTTATTATCAGTATGGAAAAAGAAATTAGAATCTCAAACAATTTGAACGAGATAGTAGTTTTAGCCAGTTTTATAGAAGAACTGGGCGAGGAACTTTCCCTGCCGGCAGAAACGGTTATGAATATCAATTTGGCACTGGAAGAAGCTGTAGCCAATATTATCATGTACGCTTACCCTCCCAAAGAGCAACATATTATCTTACTGAAAGTTACTTCAACCGAAAAACAACTGATTTTCCTTCTCACAGATAAAGGAGCTTCTTTCGATCCCACGCAAGTAGAGGAAGTAGATATCACACTTCCAATTGAGGAACGTCCTATCGGTGGGCTTGGCATTTTCCTGATTCGCAGCATCATGAATGAAATATCCTATCAACGCATCGATAACGAAAATCGACTAATAATGAAAAAAGACATTTAACATAAGAACGAGAAGATATTCCAAACGTGGGAACTCCGGTTCCAAGGCTGGAAACTGGAGTTTCTAACTAAGGAAACCTCAAGAAACTCATGGCTTGCTTTTGAAGAAGAACAATCTTAATTGTTCATTCAAACATCCGTTCCTCTAAAAATGTTATATTTGCAGATTATAATCAAAAAAGAACAAAATATGAAATATATCGGAGCACACGTAAGTGCATCCGGCGGCGTAGAATTCGCCCCCATAAATGCGCATGAAATAGGAGCAAATGCTTTTGCACTGTTCACTAAAAATCAACGCCAATGGATTAGCAAACCATTGAGCGAAGAAAGTATCCGGCTTTTCAAAGAGAATTGTGATAAGTACGGTTTTCAGCCTGAGTATATCCTACCTCACGATAGTTATCTTATTAATTTAGGGCATCCTGAGGAAGAAGGACTGAATAAAAGCCGTGCCGCTTTCTTGGACGAAATGCAACGCTGCGAGCAACTGGGCTTGAGACTTCTGAATTTTCACCCCGGCAGCTCTCTTAATAAAATAGCAACAGAAGATTGCCTGTCACTTATTGCAGAAAGCATTAATATCACTCTGGAAAAGACAAAAGGAGTAACAGCCGTTATTGAAAATACTGCCGGACAAGGCAGTAATCTGGGAAGCGAGTTTTGGCAATTAAAATATATTATTGACCGGGTAGATGATAAAAGCCGGGTAGGCGTTTGCCTTGATACTTGCCATACATATACAGCAGGTTACGATATTGTGAACGATTACGATAAAGTATTCGAAGAATTCGACAAGGAAGTAGGATTCAATTATCTGCGTGGTATGCACTTGAATGATTCGAAGAAAGCACTGGGTACCCACGTCGACCGTCACGACAGTATCGGCGAGGGACTAATTGGAAAAGCATTCTTTGAAAGATTAATGCAAGATTCAAGATTTGATAATATATCTTTGGTACTCGAAACTCCTGATGAAAGTAAGTGGGCAGAGGAAATAGCCTGGTTAAGAAGTGTTGAGTAAAAGACAGATAACAAAAGACATTGATATACCAAAATAGCTGGCAGACAGGATCTATCAGCTATTTATATATAACGGACAGCTAATAAATATTCGCCATACTGACTAAAGGTTCATACAGTTTTTCTATATCCTGTGAATCCATTTCGATTTGTACCTGATCACCGGGCATTAGTTTCTGCCCTTTAGGAGTCCAGTCCTTCCGGTCGCGATGAACATTAATAATAATACAACGCTCCGGCAGACGAAGCTCATCCACAATCTTTCCGTCCAGATAAGAACCGCTCATGACCTCAACCGATAATGTGTAGCGTGCTTCTTCTTTGAATGCAGGTGAATGAATCATGTCTTCGTATAAAGTCACATTGAGAGGTTTTATTTGAAGCATTTCAGTGAAATAATAAGTTAATCCCCCAACTACGATCGAAGGATAGAATACTTCTAAATGTCCCGTTATCTCGGTTATCAGCACGATAGCCGTTAATGGAGTGCGAACTACTGCCACAAGAAAAGCGGACATACAAATCAACATGATATAACTGATATTCTCGTATGCAATAAGTCCCTGTCGCACCATAATCAATGCTACGATTTGTCCGAGAAGTCCTCCTGTCACCAATGTAGGAATAAAATTTCCACCCGGCAAGCCCGAGGAAAAAGAAAATATGCTAAAAACCAAATGTAATAGCATCATACCGACAATCCAAAGAATATGTGTATCCGGATGCATGGCCTGTGAAAGCAAGAATTGCTCTCCTCCACCGGTCAAATTGAACTCCGCCATAGAGATAAGAAAAGCAATAAAGAGCAGGTACAGCATTTTCACGTATTCCGGATGTTTAATGGCAGGATAGATACGTTTGACCTGAAGTGTGGTGATAGAAAAGAGTTTTCCGAAAATGGAAATTACGGCGGCCAATAGAAGAAACAGTTTCACCTGCCCCCCAAAAGTCATTCCCGGCACAATGGCATCTATATGAAAATAAGGATTCATAGGGAAAATCCAACTGGCGACCCCACCGGCAACCACTCCTGCCAGCAGCGTAGTAATAGCCGTTTTAGGCGCATCGAACCGTTCAATGGATTCTATAACCAGCAACGACGAAGCCAATGGCGCAGCAAAAGCAGCCGCTAATCCGGCACCTGCACCGGCAGCTAATAACTGCTTCCGTTCGCCGCTAAGCACCCGCCCCCATTTGGATACCAAGTATCCCACATATGAACCTATCTGTACGGAAGGTCCTTCACGTCCCAAAGACAGTCCGGTACTTAATGCGAGTATTCCACCTACAAACTTAGCCATCAATTCCCGAAAAGGATGTTTGTAATCAACCCGTCCGTTAATGACTCCACGTGTCTGTGGAATCCCTCCACCCGTAATGAGAGGCATTTTTTTTACGAGCCAGGAAACAAATAGAAGAATTCCCCACATCAGCAGGAAAAGAGGAATATACCAATACCACTTTAAATGGGCATCAAAGAAATCGTGACGAAGATTGAAGAAAAACTGCAATAGATAATGGTAGGGCACTGCAACAAGCCCCGTCAGCAGCCCCACAAAGATACTAACAAAGTAAAGCCGCGCGTCAATCAACTTCAGTTTAAAGATTCGCCAACGGCCCTTATCCTTCAATTTATTGACAAAATCAAACATTCGGCAAGGTTTTCATTGTTTTCACGTACGACAACAACAATCAAAACCCTGCTGTGGTTTTCGGATAAATAGAAATTTAATTCTCAATTATCGCCCCATCATATTCAAACGAAGAATAGCATGCACCATGAAATAGGAACCCAGCGCATTGTAATCAGTATCACGAATAGCAGTGGCAGTAATCGTACGTATCATCGAAACGTCCTGATGAAGAATATCATATATTTTGAAACGGAGCAGTAGTTGTTTCCGTTTCAGAAAGGCTTTCGACAACTGACAATTCCACATCAGGTTTTCGCGGGCATTGCCACTATATCCATAGCCGGAACGTTGAAAACAGGTAAGGTCGCTGAACAGTTCTATCCCCCATGGGAAATAATATTGTACTTCCGTGCCAAAGCGGTAATCGTAAGTTTCGGTACGTGTCTCTTTCACATTATTATGGGAATTGTTGTACAGCAATTCTGCACGGGCACTGATTTCCATTTGCTTCGTGCGGTATGTTAATTGCAAGCGTTGGCGGGCTGTGAGATGTTTCACTGTACTTTTTACAGGAGCTTCTTTATTTATAGTGCTATACCCGTTCTGGTTTCTGTATTGCAGATATGAATATGTACGGAATCGCCAACTACGATTCTTGAAAGGAGTATTGAGAGAAAAAGAGCCCATAGCACGCCAGTTACCGTTCAGATTAAGAGGAGTGGTAGTTCGCACACCGGATTCGCTATCATAGGTCACTTGGTTGGTTATACTATTAATGGTATTCTCCGCCAAGACGGAAGCAACCATATTCCGTTGGTGTTTGGCATTATAGGAGTTGAAATTTAATGTGAAAGTATTCGTATACGAAGGCTTCAGCAAAGGATTACCGACACGGATATTCAACGGGTTGGTGCGGTCCGTCACCGGTTGAAGGTCGCGTATATTCGGCTGACGGCTTTTTCCCCGATATACAATCTGCAAACGGGTACGTTTGGAGAACTTATAACGGAAATTGACGGTAGGAGAAATATTAAAAACAGACTTTCGCAACGGTTCTTCTGCCGGAGTTGCCTTTTCCAAAAGAGAACGGCTGACAGACTTTTGAGGTTCAAAGTCAGCACCGATATTATAATTATATTTCTTACGGGAGGTACGGACCGCAAGATTAAACAGGTGATTACTATACTGATTTTCAAAACAATTGCTTGCGTCCTCGTCATAATCAGGAGCAAATTCTTCCAGTTCCTTGTTCCAGTTGTAAACAAAACGGTCGGAGTTGTTCACCCGATGCTGGTAACTGTAACGGAACTGAAGAAAATGAAACCAGGGCAAAGGTTCTACATAAACTAATTGTAACCGGTAGTTATACCCCTCCATTCTATCTTCAATCTTTTGATTCTTTACATTCTTAGCATTGTTTTTGAAGTAATGGGTAGTGGAAAGGCTGGTTCTGTCGGTGGAAGATTCATTTGTACCATAATCAACTTTCAAGGCTATATTTCTTCCCATTCGGCTAAGTTTCCGACTAAGTTGCAGCATCATGGTCAGATTATAGGATGAGCTATGAGTTGTGCCTGATGATTCCCGCTCATTCAGTAGCACATCATTGCCCCACCCTTGCTGAAAACCGTTACTACTTCTATCATTGGCAGCCGTACGGTATTGAGGGCGAAAAATCAATGTTGTAACAGAATCCATTTTCCACTCCAAGAAAGCATTCGCTACCAAGTTATCGTTTCCCTGTCGATTGTGTCCGGTACTTTCGGTGATAGATTTGTCTTTACGAAGATAATTGTCTACCGTAGTACGACTGTCCTCCAGACGGTCAGTGCCCATATATTGAATGTTCGACCGAAATTTGACGCGCTTCCAGTCATGAGTGGCATTCACTCCCAAAGAACGGGAAGTAGTCAGCCCTTTTTGAGTACGAAGATTACCGGAAGAACTGGCAGACTCCCCCTGCATTTCAGAAAAGCCTTGGTTGTTGGTGTTATTCAGATTCCCGATAACAGTCAATTGGGAGTTATCCCGGAAACGGTTTAAAGTATTGGCTAGTTCATAACGGTCTTTACTTCCATAACCACCCATAAAATTTTCCATCCACCCTCGTTTCATATTCTTCTTGACCGACAGGTCGAGAATCATTTCTTCTTCACCATCGTCAATACCGGTAAGACGGGCAAGATCGGACTGGCGTTCGTATGCTTTCAGCTTTTCTATCATCTCTACCGGAAGATTTTTAAGAGCTGCTTTCGGGTCGTCGGAAAAGAATTCTTTTCCGTCCACCAAAATCTTTTTCACTTCCTTTCCATGAATCAGCAGTTTGCCGTCCTCATCTATTTCTCCACCGGGAAGTTGTTTCACCAGTTCTTCCAGCATGGAGCCTTCGGGAGTACGATAAGCCGAAGCGTTAAAGACGGTAGTGTCTCCTTCGGTCACCGCCATAGGTGCTTGTCCCACAACAACGGTTTCGTTTAATGAAATACTCTCCGGACTCAAAGATATATTACCCAAAGTGGGTGTCTTATTATTTGCTGAAACAGATATAGTCCGATAAACAGAGGTATATCCGATATAAGAGATATGCAATAGAATAGACTTGCTTTTCGGAATAGTAACAGCTAACTGAAATTTACCTTGTATATCCGTAGCTCCTCCCACTAATAAGATGCTATCCGGTAAAGCCAAAAGCCGGACCGTAGCAAACGGTACCGGCTGATTGGTTTCAGTATCAACAACACGCCCGACAAAACGCTCTTTGCCGGACTGTGCATAAACAGCCAAACTTATCAGTAACAGGACATAACAACTGATCAAACGGTACTGAAAAGAATAAATACGTCTGTCTATGCTCAAGTTGTGTTGATTTAGTAAAACAGAAACTTATAATATAACCTAATCCCTATTGTTATCCTTGGCGCGGAGCACGAGGTCTTTGTCCCTGATGATGTCCCTGCCCCGGTTTCTGACCTTTTCTGCGGTCAAACTCTTTCCTGAATTTATTCATATTACTCTTTTCCTGCTGATAGATTTTCATAATCTGCTTTTGAGAAAGTATCTTGCTGAATTCATTATAATACTTCTCACGAATATCAAGCATCTTACGGCTTTGAGCAAACTGGTTTCTCAACATGGTAGCAATCTGTTCGTCAGTCATTACCGGTCGCGAAGCATCCTTTTTATCGGTAGCCGATGTTCCTTGAGCTTTTTCGGCTCTTGGTTTATGGTTCATCATGCGGCACTCGCGCAGTTCTTTCAGATATTTCTCGTAAACCGGTGTAAACTTGGCGGCTGTCGCATCATCCAGCATCAAGGTTTTAACAATCTGATTCGTCTGCATCTGCATCATCTGCTCTTGTGTGGGACGTTGTTTCTTCTCCTTATTATCTCTATTTTGAGCTGAAAGGGTCATCTGGCTTCCCAACAAGAGAGCAGCCAAAACTACATAAATAAATTTCATCTTCATAATCTTTACACTTTTAATCATTGATTGAGTTACTTAATTCAAAAATATATCGTTTTCAGAGAAGCTGACGAGCTCTTCCAACTCCTCATCCGACAATTCTTTAATCCATTTGTCTACCGGATCCGTACCATTACTTCTGTCGACAGCCAATGTGTTCGAAGAAGACGATTTGACCTCATCCATTTGACGCAAGGACGGAACGAATAAAATTCCAGCTAATACTGCCGCTATGGCAACTACCGTAGAAATAATCAGCTTCATGTGAGACTTCCGCTGTTGTTTCACCCCGGTACGTTCCATTACCTTTCGTTGCACATCCTCGAAGAATCCGTCGGGGGTAGTGTAAGGGGTCCGTTTACCAATATCGTCAAAATCAAAATCCTTTTTCATCGTTCTACCTATTTAGTATATATTCCTTTATTTTTTCTTTTGCATAGTGGTAATTCACTTTCAGTGTATCCACCTTACTATCCAGCACCCGCGCAATCTCTTCATACTCAAGTTCATCGTAATAACGTAAGTTGAATACAAGCCGTTGCTTCTCCGGCAAACTCAAAATGGCTTCTTGAAACTTCACCGCCAGTTCGTTCTCATAATCTATATAATCAGAAGCTTTCAGTTTGCTCATCAATTCTTCCTGTACATCCTCCGCTGATACGACTCCTTCCTCTTTACGACTATTCAATAAGCGTAAACTTTCATTCGTCGCAATCCGGTAAATCCAGGTTGACAGTGAACTTTCTTCGCGAAATTGATCGATATGTCGGAATATCCGGATAAAGACCTCCTGAAGCACATCTTCCGCATCTTCGTGAGACACGACCAGCCTACGGATATAATTATATATCGGTACCTGAAAAGAGTTCATCAGCATCTTGAATCCCCGTTCACGATCCGAGGAACAAGCTTCACGAATTTTATTCTCGTTTATCATCAATTCTATATCTGAGCTTTATTAGTTAGAACGCAGAAGGGTGTGGAAGTTAAATACAAGAATTCGTATTTTGCTTTTATTAACAAGAAAGAGGAGAAAAAGAAGTAGGATACAAGGAAAAGAAATTGCCTCCAAGACCTTTACAGAGGCTTTAGAGGCAATTCGAATACTTTATCTATAAATTGTAAATAAGAAGTCTGTTACCAGAACTTATTGTGTTCCGCACTATATTCAAAACCGACAGCTTTCAACTGATTCACTAATTCATCCTTATTTACGTCCATATCTTCACAAAGTTCGTCAAGTGAAGAATAGCAATCACGCAACTTCATATTGATAACGCTAAACAGCATCATCGGGTCTTTGGGTAATTCCATAACATACAATCTTTTTAAACCGGACGCAAAGTTACAGCAATCTCATTGAATGGCAAAACAAATCAATCTTAAAGGAAGCAGAAATTCGGGTATATCTTTTATAATATCCATTTGAGAACAAGGAAAATAGCAAAATAATAAATAAACAGTTATCCAACCAAGTGCTTTTCTACATTTCTCATACTGATGCTTCTTAAAGGTTAATAAATTACATTTCTACTAATAAGAGTGCTCAGACAGAAAAATGACTGTCCATTCATCCACATACGCCATTCATTTAGGATTTAAAAGATGAATGAGAAGCAATGTACTAACGGGATAACATATACTCCAATGAGATTTATGAGAGTAAATGCAGAAAACAGTTCCCGACAGCCGTAGATATAATTGTTAATTATACTTGTGAATATGTATTTCATATAAAAATAGTTCCTACATTTGTGGCCGTTATGATGAAGTACATATTCTGTATATTATTAGGTATATTTCTAAGTTGGGGATTCCAGTTGATTTCCGACGAAAGGCAAGAAGCATATCGGCCAGAAACCGGTAGTACCTATATACAAACTTGTGTTAATGCTTTTCATCCCGAAACTAAAACTATGATAAAACAACTAGGGAAAGAAAAGAAACTCGTCAAAGCAAAAGAAAATACAGGAAAGCAGGACTACAATGACAGTGACGGTGTCTTAAATCCATCCTCCTTCCGTTATTTCTCTCCTTCAAAGTTACTTAGATTCAATATTCATTCCGTTACTATCCGGATATTAAGTTCTTTAAAGATTCAACTTCCTAAGAATCAATGGACAGGTTTCTCATTCTATACTAATTTTATCAAATATTCCGATAGATATCACATCTATACATTAGGTCATATACTCATTTAGCCATTTTATACCTTTTATAGACATAGAAAATTCATATTTTCTATGCCTTATTTGTTGTTCCTATCTTTTCCTTTTAATAACAATCAAAGTATATAAAATGGATTTTTTACTCAATTTTATACTCCATATTGACCAATATATGGTCATGATTGTGCGTGATTATCATGCATGGACCTATGCTATCTTATTCATCATAATCTTCTGTGAAACCGGATTAGTAGTCACTCCTTTCCTCCCGGGTGACTCTTTACTTTTCGTTGCCGGAGCGATCTCTGCGTTACCCGATATGCCTATCAGCATACACATACTCGTTATCATATTATTTGCTGCTGCCATATTAGGTGATTCATGCAATTATATGATTGGGCATTTCTTTGGTCGAAGGCTATTCAACAATCCTAAATCCAAGATATTCAAGCAAAGTCACTTGGAGAAAACGCACGAATTTTATAAGAAGTATGGTGGCAAAACCATTATCCTGGCACGCTTTATCCCCATAGTACGTACATTTGCCCCCTTCGTTGCAGGAATGGGGAAAATGAATTACTACTATTTTATGGTATATAATTTGGTTGGTGGAGCTGTCTGGGTAACTATATTCTGTTATGCAGGATATTTCTTCGGCGATCTCCCGTTTGTGCAGGAAAACCTAAAACTACTCATTGTAGCCATTATATTCATATCCATATTGCCTGCCGTAATTGAGGTCATACGCGCCAAGTTGAAATTTTAAACTGCCCAAACCATAGTCTGTATTCATTTGTTACTAATATAAATAAAGTAGAAAAAACAATTTAAAGTTTTTACACTTATGAAAAATTCTTTTTTTAGTCGGTTTACCCCAAAGGAACCGAAGTTTTTCCCGTTACTGAAACAATTATCAGAAGTACTTTCTGCCTCATCTGTTGCTTTAGTAGAAAGTCTGCAACATGACCAACCGGCAGAACGCTCGGAGTACTACAAAAAGATCAAAGACCTCGAACGGGAAGGAGACAGACTGACACATCTGATTTTTGATGAATTAGGAACTACATTCATCACTCCCTTTGACCGTGAAGATATTCATGACTTAGCTTCTTGTATGGATGATGTCATCGACGGAATAAACAGTTGTGCCAAAAGGATTTCCATTTATAATCCTCGTCCTATTTCTGAAAGCGGAAAAGAACTGAGCCGTTTGATCCAAGAAGAAGCTATATATATTTGTAAAGCTATGGATGAACTCGAAACATTCCGCAAAAAGCCGACACTCCTCCGAGAATATTGCTCCAAACTGCATGAAATCGAAAACCAAGCGGATGATGTATATGAGTTCTTCATCACCAAACTCTTTGAAGAAGAAAAAGATTGTATCGAACTTATCAAGATTAAAGAAATCATGCACGAACTGGAAAAGACAACCGATGCTGCAGAGCATGTAGGTAAAATTCTGAAAAGCCTGATTGTAAAGTACGCATAAAAGAAGCCTGAACACATGGAATTATTAGTGACTATCATTATCCTAGCTCTGATATTCGACTATATCAACGGCTTTCACGATGCTGCAAACTCCATTGCCACTATCGTATCTACGAGAGTTCTTACCCCCTTCCAAGCTGTATTATGGGCTGCCTTCTTTAATTTCGTTGCTTTCTTTATCGCTAAATATATAATAGGCGGATTCGGAATTGCCAACACTGTATCCAAAACCGTAGTAGAGCAATATATTACTTTACCGATTATATTAGCAGGAGTTATTGCCGCTATCACTTGGAATCTGATTACTTGGTGGAAAGGTATCCCCTCCTCTTCTTCTCATACCCTTATCGGAGGATTTGCAGGAGCAGCTATCATGGCAAACGGATTTGAAGCTATTCAACTTAATATCATCCTAAAAATTGCAGCATTTATTTTTTTGGCTCCTTTTATTGGCATGGTCATTGCATTCGGATTCACTTTGTTCGTACTTTATATCTGCCGGCGAGCTCATCCTCATACCGCAGAGCAATGGTTCAAGAGATTACAACTTGTATCCTCCGCCCTTTTCAGTGTCGGACATGGTCTGAATGACTCTCAGAAAGTAATGGGTATCATAGCTGCCGCCATGATAGCCGCACATTCCATGGGATTGGGGATGGGCATAAATAGTATCAATGATCTGCCCGACTGGGTTGCCTTCTCCTGTTTTACGGCCATTTCACTCGGAACCATGTCCGGAGGTTGGAAGATAGTAAAAACAATGGGAACCAGAATCACCAAAGTAACTCCACTGGAAGGAGTGATTGCCGAAACAGCAGGTGCTTTCACTCTCTACATCACGGAAATGTTGAAAATTCCTGTAAGTACGACACATACTATCACAGGAGCAATCATCGGAGTAGGCGCAACAAAACGCCTTTCTGCTGTTCGTTGGGGAGTTACCAAAAGCCTGATGACGGCTTGGATTCTTACAATTCCGGTCAGCGGACTTTTAGCAGCCGGTGTTTATTTTATTGTTTCTTTATTTATATAATAAAACATATTCCAGCCATATAAAACAGCGTTTAGAAACACTTGATTCCCAAACGCTGTTTTATATCTATTTTTAGTCATAAATATTTATATAAATCGCTTTAAGAAAAAACATCTATTCTTCTAACCTTCCTAATCAGTAAGTACATCATAACAAGCATATATCTCTCAAATAGAAAAAGAGCTGAAAGTCAATGATCTTCAGCTCTTTTTCTATATATTAAGCGTTTAGCAAATTCTTATTTGACTTCCTCAAAATCAACGTGATATATCTATCAGCGACTTGCGTACACGTGTTGCAAATATAACGCAAACCCGA
>ENA-OUQW01000617-OUQW01000617.1-human-gut-metagenome-genome-assembly--contig:-NODE-617-length-44600-cov-15.643731_pt1 | contig 44600 bp, 25 predicted proteins | sample MGYA00248464_ERZ548849 | MGnify/ENA primary metagenome ERZ548849 (study PRJEB26491, sample SAMN04978193) | human gut metagenome | host: Homo sapiens | study: EMG produced TPA metagenomics assembly of... | reverse complement strand
ACTATGTTTCAATAACTTCAAAGAACTTCTCTCGATTTTAACGGGACAGCAATGAGATCATAATAAAAAGAAATGTCTTCCAATATTCGTTTAATCGCATTTCTGTAAGATATATCCTTTAATATAGAGACTGTCGCCATGCATGCCTTTCCAGTATCTTTACCTAAGTAATATCCACAACAAAATCTTACAGGAGTGCTCTCATCTTTAATATCTTCTCTTATAGTCAACACGGCATTTCGTTCCTTAAATGGAAATACCATATTAAAACTATGTTTTTCTTCTTTTAAATTCTCCAAGCATTCAACTATTGAAGAATATGGAATAAGTTCTTCATAAGGCTTATCACATGGTTTTGCTTCTAAATTTCGAACAAACGATATGAATTTCGTCTTATCTATGGAAGCCGCATATTTCTGCAATTCTACAAGAGTACTAAAAAGTCCTAATTCTACTTCAATTGAATATTTGTAGTCTTGTAAAATCAAGCCAATACTCAAACCAAGCTTATATTCAGAACCGTAGTCTCGATAATAATGAAATATTATGGTTTTATCATCATATCCATTAAAACGACAGTATCTAATAGAAGAAGAGACTCTATCAAAATCTTTATCATCTCCAAGTTCTTCTATAAATTCTTTGTATCCATTAAACGCCTTTTCCATATAAAAATCATTATTGCTCAAGGTGTAAATATCTGTATCACAGATATTATCAGCGAGCACTTCATTCTCTATTAAAAGTCTACCACATTTAGGACAATACTTAAACGTTTTGTCCGGACATGCTATGAAATTGCATTCAGGATTACTACATTTTACAAGTTTTCTTATCAGGCTTCCACAATAACAACAAAAATTGCTGTCAGACGGAATATCTCTATTACAGTTATTACATTTAATAAGATTCATAAAATGAAAAATCAGATATACTTGAAAGAAATAATACTATTCAACAAAAACGGTTCATTTATCCAACAAATCTCTCAGATACTTTATACGAATTCCATAATTAAAATTCTGAGTACCATTTAAGCCTGCATAGTTGACAGCTATTAATTCTCCTTTCAAATTAACAACAGGAGAGCCACTGCTACCAGGCAATGCCGGTATTGAATACATCAACCGATCCGAAGTTCTTTGACTGATGGTACCATTATTAAATTGAGATTTTACGCCTTCCTCTGTTATCGCCAAAGTTGGTCCAAGATTAAAGCCAATCATGAAAACCTTTTCATTTTTATCTTCACTTATTGATTTTGTTATTTGTTCGGTCCAAGAATAATTCTCCAAAGGGTCTTCCGCAGGAACATTAAAAATTGCTACGTTGTCAGGACTCTTTTTGTTCTTTAATTGTATTATAGCCAAATCATGTTCCTCATCTGATTTAGTCAATACACAAGGAACGAAATCTGTTGTAGATGTGACATAAGTATCATTATATGCAATGCTAATCCTATTATGATATTTTATTTCTGAATCATCAGCGTCCAAATCGTCTAAAGCTGCATAAATGTTAGCATACTCATCCATTTCACTTTTTAGTTCATCCTTGTAATCACTTATTTTGCAAAAATCATCATAACTAACATCATCATCGATGTAAGCATAATTATACAAAATCTGTGCTTTTTCATATTTTTCGTTCATCTCATTATAAACTATAGCATACAGACTTTTGAGGCTTTCAAATAAAGACGACATAGATTTATTGACATCTTTATCAGAGACCATATTGGACACTACATGAGCATTAGTCGCTATCAGTCCATCGTTAGAGATAAAGAACCCTGTTCCATAAGATGTCGTAAGCTCAACAGAATCCTCATCTGTTGCAATACCCTTAACACCATTTTCTTCATCATAACTTGAGAAAAAGATTGAATTTCCGTTGGAGAGAACGACCTCATAATAAGATTCATTTTGAATAAGAACTACACCAGATGCAGTATCCTTTTCTATCTGCTCTGAAGATTTGTTTCCACATGAAGACAATATGGCAAACAAAAGTAAAAGAGTAATATTACCAATACCTTTCATACTTATATAATTTTTCAAATAAAACACAATCCATTATATTTTTTCCAAAAACGCACTCGGAATATAAGCAGTGAGACAGTGCAGAGACCGTCAATTTCAACGACGACGCGCTGTTGTCCTGCAACTCTTGCCACTCGTCCTACAACAGCGGTGAAATCCCCTTCGATTACTTTTACGATATCGCCGTTCTTTTAATGACACTGGGATGGGTCGACGAGCATAACGTGTTCGTTGTCCACGCTTGTAGCTTTTATGAAACTCATCATTTCATTGTAACCAACGGTCAATGGAATATTTTACCGTCGGGACCTTTTTCGAAATGGTTGTAATAATAATTGAGGAAATAAAGTTCGGGTGTGTCTTTCACTAATGTTTCTATCAGTGTTCTTTCTGCGTAAACGAAAATTATGTTTGGAATCAAAGGTTCAAGAATACGTTTTTTCTTTCCCTTTATAATCTTATGTCTATATCTCATCGGAAGATATGCTTCCGTCTTGTCCTTCGTAATCAAATCATATGCTTTATTCGCCCTACCATATATGGCCCTCAAAATAAGCCACTCTTTACAGTCATCGTTCTTATGTACATACCTCACCGACTTCCCTTTCAGCACTTCTTGTGCTTTGGAGAATGCATCGGAGGCAAATCCAATACCTGGAGGTTCTTTCCCGCCCCGTCGGGTTTCACATTAGACAATGTGCTCATGTAAAGATACTTGATTGTATCGTATTTATATATAACAGCTAGCTATTATTGCTAATTGCTTATGAATGCTTGAATCACTGCAAAATTAAATAAAAAAGTAATGATTCACAATAAATGTGAATATAGAATTTTACAGATGTACACAAATCGTAATAAAAATCTCATACGCCTCTAAATTGAAAAAGCCTTGGGCAATAACAATTTTGCTCAAGACTTTCAACAAATTTCTCAATTACTTTTAAAATTCAATGGTACAACCACATGTCACTTATGAAATCTTTTATGATGGCCACAATTCTTACAATATGATTCTTGCCAAACCTGACCATCAGTAATAGGTCTGAATCCTGAACAACTACATCCTACTGTCCCCGTACAATGCTTACCTTGTACATGAGAAAACATACCAGTCTCAGTCTGTACCAGTACTTCTGGTGAATCATTGCAAATAAAAGAACTTAATGCAAAAACAGCAGAAACTGCCACTGCAAATGATGCTATAAATTTCATTGTCTTCATAATTTCATATATATCTAAAACGTGTCGAGCACAACGGTTATTTTAATTCTATAAAAAATTTTTTTTGATACTAGTCTTGCGGTCAATCATCCATCACTGTTTTTGTAACCGTACCGTTACCATGACAGAAGACACAAATTCTTTTAACCTGCTTAGTATGATTTCCTCCCAAATATACAGTGCTATAATTATAGCCACCATTACAATGTTCACAATCGACTTGCTCCTTATGGTAATTATTCACATTTTGAGGGGTTACATAAGCTCCATCGTATGTTACCACGCCAGGCATAGGTTGAAATGGATTATTCATTAAATGCTGAGTAGCGGCTGCAGCCTGCTGATTGCAATAATTCATTATTTGTGCACGCATCATTGCATTTTGCATACTCATCGCATTTTGCTGTTGTTGCATTTGCCAACACCACGCTGGACTACCAGGCCCATAATTCAACAAATAATCACTTTGAGCCTTCACTGTATCAAAACCCATAATGCTCAATCCTAGGCACAACATAATCTTGCTAATCTTCTTCATTTTTTCTTCCCTTATATGTGTCGGGCGCAACCTTTGTTTGTTATTAAGAATCATTTTGTTTTTGTTCATTTATGATTTCAAACAAACAAAAGTAACCAGGTACAGATAAAAATTTTTCAAATTCTGCAGTTCTTGAAAAACTTCAACTATTATACTTGCCGAACATAATTTTAAGAATTAGACCGATATTATAATCTAACAAGATAAGATTATTGCCAAACGAATAAGATATATAAACCGTTACAATGCTACAAATGCCGTAAAATTAAACTATCACACATTGCAGGACAACTACTCATATATACAGCTCTATGTTATTAATACGAAAACAGTCAAAAAAATACCACAAACTGCCACTGCAAATGAAGCCTTAGATTCTCAAGTTCCACAAGTGAAGTTCAAAACATCCGTGCAACTTTTTCACTCATGGATTTGGGATTCTATATATTCAACTTCTTGCTCACAAACAGGACAAGTTCCCAAACATGCACCTTGGTGTGTACATATGGCAGGAGTATATGAGATGTTGTGAGCCACAGCAACTTTTGTTCTTATATTCTTCAGATATCTACAAATTTCTTTTCCAAGTTCAGGGTTTTCTGCATTATCACTTGATATATTATCACCATTCCCAGTAACATATACAAGTTGTTCAATATTAGTGAATCCCATTTCATTCAGAATTTGTATTGAATTTGCTATATCATTTTCATTATTAAATCCTGAAATCGAAGGAACTCGGACCAAAACTTTATCAGCTAGGCCTTTGCGAACGAGAAACTTCAAATTTTCGATGACTCTTATATTTGATTTTCCAGTATATAGCCGATATATTTCATCGTTCATATCTTTAATATCAACGATGAAACGATCAATAGCGATATAACACTCAACTAAATTCTCTAGCGGAATGTTGAGACTAGTCTCAACTGTTATATGCCATTCGGAATTGCAAACAGCCTTGAATTCGGAAATAAATTTACTTCTCAGAAGAGGCTCACCGCCACCAAAACAGATACCACCATTAGTGTATCCAAAATACAAATTATCTTTTCGAACTTCTTTATATAAAGATTCTGGAGTACACCATTTCCAGATTCCTTCAGCTTTCAACGATTGCGGATTTAAACAGTATTTACAATTCAACGTACATTGATGAAAGCCAACAAGAGTAGTGACTCCTTCACCATCTGTAAAAATACGGTGACGCAGGATTCCGATCAACGGAGTAAATCCCAGTGCAGGCATTACCGTAGGAATTTTGTCCTGACCTATCCTATGGATCAAGTCCATCACTTCTGATACAGTCTTCCCCATTTCATTTAACGATATAGTTGCAGGCTTATTCTATCATATATTTCAGAACGCTCTTGCGGTGTCATTTTTTCCAACACTGACCCCATTTTCTCATAAAACCCATTATCAATTTCTTTGTCATCTACAAACGAATCCTGCACATATTCATAATGCGACTTAAAAAAAGAAGGAAACACACCATCAAATATGCCCAAGCCTCCGAAATTATTAAGCAAGTTAACCTTCTTCATTGTATTCCACCCTTTATCCGTGTCGGGCACAACTTCAAAATTAATAAATATGTTATTATCTAAACCCTTTCCAGAAACGCGCTCGGTATGTAAGCTGTAACAATGGTGCAAAGGCCGTCAAGTTCAACAACGACGCGCTGTTGTCCTGCAACTCTTGCCACTCGTCCTACAACACCGGCGAAATCTCCTTCGATTACTCTTACGATGTCGCCGTTCTTGTAATGACACTGCGACGGTTCAACGAGCATGACATGTTCGTTGTCCACGCTTGTAGCTTTTATGAAGCTCATCATCTCATTGTAACCAACGGTCAATGGAATATTTTTGCCGTCGGGACCTTTTTTGAAATGATTGTAATAATAATTGAGGAAATAAAGTTCAGGAGTGTCTTTCACCAATGTTTCTATTTTGGATCTTTCTGCGTAAACGAAAATGATGTTGGGAATCAAAGGTTCAAGAATACGTTTTTTCTTTCCCTTTATGATTTTATGTCTGTATTTCATCGGAAGATAAGCTTCCGTACTGTCCTTCGTAATCAAATCGTATGCTTTATTCACCCTTCCGTATGTGGCCCTCAAAACAAACCACTCCTTGCCGTCATCTTTCTTATGTGCATACCTTACCGACTTCCCTTTCGGCACTTCTTGTGCTTCAGAGATTGCATCGGAGGCAAATCCGATGTCAGGAGGTTCTTTTCCGCCTCGTCGGAGTGTCACATTAGACAATGTGCTCATAATCTTCTGATTGTACCGTATTTATATATGGTACATGGCAAACGCCATGACTCCCCCACCATTACCCCAACTGATTTTATAGACTAATATTTATTTAATAAAATCTTCCCCAATGCTCAATACGAACATTCTATTGAAAATTCACCCTTCCAAGTTATCTATAAGTTGGTTCTCTACTATGAGAGTCTGAGAGTCTGGACAAAATTAAGAATAAAAAATTAATAAAAAAGTATATTCACTTTGAAAAAGAAAAACGGAACTAAATTTTAACAAGCTTAATTAATGAACCAAAGCCATACACCCTTACATATAAATTTTCGAGCGCTCGCAATTACTATTCCGAGGGCTCAGAATTTTTGCTACGAGGGCTCGGAATTTTAAAGATGAGCGCCTGTAAAGATTTGCATAGTTAAAATGTCTGCAAAATTCATGTAAGATACGGTTCATAACGATAAGTATTATGCTATGAACAAACGACCTAGAGACTTGAGACTTACATTTTCAAAAAATTGAAAAAATGTAAAAAGCATTAAAGAGAAGAAGAAATCAAAAAAACAAAAAGCCCCAACGGAGTTGTACTAATCCGTCGGGGCTGTGTCTTGATATAGCTTTTTTTCGATGATGATCTTTGCTTGCAGGTTTTACGAAGAAGAGTGGACTAAATGATGATTATGTCCTATCGCCTGCCACCTAAAGCATCATCTACGAAGCTGATTTTTTACTTCTTTTCGATTGTCATGACTTCCTTGCCGTCTCCATCGAACAGAGTGGCTTTCTTGCCGTCAATTTTTATTGTTTCAACAGTGTTGATGGCCTTTGTCACAGCATCTTCGATGTCCATGCTTGACCCCATCATACGTGTCATGCCTACCTGGTCGAGCTTGAGTTTCTTGCCGTTGAAAGTGTAGTTTCCAAAGAAAGAGTTTACTGAAGCGTTGCCGTTAACCTTTCCGTCCTTGGCAAAGTTGATGAATGCAGGGTTCATTCCACCTTCGGCACTCTTGCCGCAAGCTGTCACGATGTTCCATTCGCCTTCAAGTGCAGCTGTGCCTGCAGCGTTCTTTGATGAACTGCAAGAACTGAGAATCATGCTCACTGCTACTAAGGAAGCCAATGCTCCCATGATGGTTTTCTTCAAATTTGAAAATTTCATAGTTCTGTCCTTTTTTAAAAACATTACTTTTGCTTTTGCGGGCACAAAGATAGTTCTTTTATGAAGCTTAGGTAATTCATAGGGCATAAAAATAGCAAAATATCATTAACAAATGGAAAAACCGCTTGGAATGCCCTTTTTCAGGAACATATAAAATATATGTGTCAGTAATTGCAGAGGAATTCAGGACGTATGACTGCAAAACAGACCATGCAGACATAACGCATGCAGAGACGGATACGTATATTCTAAAAAATATGGAATCCGTATCAGCAGAATCAAATTGAAAACGCAATTTCAATTTGACTATACATTCGACTTTCACTATCTTTGCTGTCAGCTTCGAAAGTGAAGACGCAATAAACAGTATTTAAGAACACGAAAAAGATATGCCATTAAGATTACCAGACAGATTGCCGGCCATCGAACTGCTAAAGCAGGAGAACATCTTCGTGATGGATACGAGCCGTGCATCTACACAGGACATTCGTCCGCTAAGGATTGCCATACTCAACCTGATGCCTATAAAGATCACAACTGAAACGGACCTGATACGTCTGCTTTCTAATACACCTCTTCAGGTTGAGGTTGATTTCATGAAAATTAAAAGCCATACGTCGAAAAACACACCTATAGAACACATGCAGGCGTTCTACCGCGATTTCGACGAAATGAAGAAACTCAAATACGACGGACTCATCGTTACAGGTGCACCGCTGGAACAGATGGAGTACAACGAGGTAAAATACTGGGACGAGCTGACTGAAGTTTTCAACTGGGCCCACCGCAACGTTACCTCAACCATGTTCATATGCTGGGCTGCTCAAGCCGGCCTGTATCACTTCTACGGTGTACCGAAACATGCGACAGATAAAAAAGTGTTCGGCGTGTTCGAGCATCATGTGCTTGAGCCGATGCTTCCGATATTCCGCGGATTCGACGACACATTCTACGTACCGCACAGCCGCCATTCAGAAGTAAGACGCGAAGACATCGAAAAGGTAGAAGGCCTCAACATCGTGTCGGAGTCGGAAGATGCAGGAGTACACATGGTCATAGCACGAGGCGGAAGAGAAATCTTCATCACCGGCCATTCGGAATACTCGCCTTATACGCTCGACCAGGAATACAAGCGCGACCTCGGCAAGGGACTGCCAATCGACATGCCTAAGAATTATTACAGCGACGATGATCCTGAGAAAGGTCCATTGGTCAGATGGAGGGCTCATGCCAACCTGCTCTTCTCAAACTGGCTGAACTACTATGTTTACCAGGAAACTCCTTACAACATTGACGAAATCAAAGAATAAGAAGACGTTCTGACAACGTATATTCTTACATAATACATATACACCACTATATAATGCGGACTATAGAACTTCTGGCTCCGGCCAAGAATCTGGAATGCGGCATCGAGGCCATACGCCACGGTGCCGATGCCGTATACATCGGGGCAGGCAGATTCGGTGCAAGAGCGGCTGCCGGCAATCCGGTGGACGACATCAGAAAACTGGCAGAATATGCACACTTCTTCAGGGCAAAGGTATACGTGGCTCTGAACACAATACTGAAGGACAGCGAACTCAACGATGCAGAAAAGCTGGCATGGGAACTTTATGAAGCCGGTGCCGATGCGCTCATCATTCAGGACATGGGTCTGCTGAAACTGCATCTTCCGCCTATTCCTCTGCACGCAAGCACGCAGATGGACAACAGAACGGTGGAGAAGGTGCGGTTCTTGCAGAGTGCTGGATTTGAGCAGGCGGTGCTGGCACGCGAATTGTCGCTGACGGAGATTGCCGGCATTCACAAGGCCTGTCCGGACATGAAACTGGAAGTATTCGTACACGGAGCACTGTGCGTCAGCTACAGCGGACAGTGCTACATCAGCGAACACTGTTTCGGACGAAGTGCCAACAGAGGCGAATGCGCACAGGTGTGCCGCATGTCGTTCGACCTTGAAGACGATGAGGGCAACAAGATTGTCAGTGACAAGCATCTGCTTTCGCTCAAGGACATGTGCCTGCTCGACGACATGGAAAAACTGATTGAAGCCGGTGCAACCTCGTTCAAGATTGAAGGACGTCTGAAGGACGTGGCATACGTCAAAAATGTCACAGCGGCCTACAGCCGCAGGCTCAACGAAATAATCAGTCGTCACAAGGGCAAATACGCACGCAGTTCGTCGGGCAAGAGCGAATACAAATTCACTCCAGATGTCAACAAAAGCTTCAACCGCGGTTTTACTAATTATTTTCTCTACGGCCGAAACGACAAGATATTTTCTTTCGACACGCCAAAAGCTTTGGGCGAATTTGTCGGAACAGTGAAAGATACCAGCCAGCACTACTTCACTGTTGCCGGAACAAAGACATTCAGCAATGGCGACGGCCTATGCTTCATCGGCAAAGACGGAAAGCTCCACGGTTTCAGAGTGAACAAGGTAGAGAACGGCAAGCTCTACCCTTTTGAACTGCAGACGATACTGATGCCGAAAACAAGACTCTACCGCAACCGCGACAACAAGTTCGACCAGATTCTGGCACACGATTCTGCTGAGCGCTTCATACCCGTTGATATCTGCATAGACGAAACTGAAAACGGATTTGCTCTCACGATGAAGGACGATGACGGATGCGAAGCGCACATCACAGCTGAATGCCCAAAGGAGCTGGCACGCACCCATCAGAGCGCCAACGTAACGGCACAGCTGGCAAAGCTCGGAGGAACAGGATTCAAAACAAGAAACACAAACATCGCATACACAAAGAACTGGTTTATCCCTTCGTCAAAGCTAAGTGCATGGAGACGCGAACTCGTCGAAAAAATGACGGAGGAAAGACGCACATTCCGTCCACAATCGGAAGGAAGAGTTGAAAAAGAGAAACTAGATTTTCCTTCAAGAAACGGAAAAATCACTTATCTGGGCAACGTAATGAACAGCGAGGCCGAGAAGTTCTACAAGGAGCACGGTGCAAAAGTCGTTGAACCAGCATTCGAGAAAGAGCACCGCGAGGGAGCCGTCGTTATGTTCTGCCGCCACTGCATACGTTACAGCATGGGATGGTGCCTCAAGCGCCAGCACAACAGCCAGGCCTATCGCGGACCTCTGTATCTGACAATGGACAACGGAATGAGGTTCAAGCTCGAATTCGATTGTGCACAGTGCATCATGAAGGTATGCGCCATGCCCGAGCAGGACAGATGAAAATACCAGAATCCTCTGCGGATGGGAAAAACGAACAAAATCGAGTCTTCTAAAAAACAGAACTGATATGAAAATACCGACCATAAAGACGCTCACGCTTCCGGCCTTCATAGCCCTGCTTTTCATCTCCATAGGCCTTGCCTCATGCAGAGAAGAAAGCGTCAAGGCATCGAATGCAGAAGCGGCCGAACAAGCAGAAGCCTTGCAGGAAAACGAAGATACCGTGGCCGACTCAACCATCCGCGAAGAATTCACTCCCGAACAGATAGACTCCATACGTTTCATCTATCAGCACCACTTCGGAATAAACTTCAATTTCGAAGTGACCGACGACTCACTTACCCTACTGCCCGACAAGGACAATCCGATACAGGACACATGCCGCGTATACAAGGACAACATCATAGCTGTGGCAAGCATACGCGTAGAACCGTCTGACTCCATTGACTCGATATGGGTGAAAGTAGCCCGCGACCTGTTTACGATGGGCTGGATAAGAGAGAGTGAACTTCTCGACGGCGTAGTGCCTAACGACACTATCTCCAAAGCAATCAAGAAGGTCAGCGGCTACAGAGGCATAGGCATATCGGTTATATTAGGTCTCGGCATGGCCGGATTCCTCTTGCGCCGCGCACGCCACGGTTCGCTCCGCATTGCCCGTTTCGAAGATATGGACAGCATCTTCCCACCGTTGTTCATGGTGCTCACAGCCACTCTAGGCACCGTCTACGCCAGCATACGCAACTTTACGCCGGATCTCTGGCAGGAATACTACTTCCACCCTACTCTGAATCCGCTGACGGCTACAGCGCCTCTGGCTGTACTCATCGTCAATGCCTGGCTTGTACTGATGGCCCTGCTGGCAATGCTCGACGAGATATACCACAATCTCACCTTCGGCAATGCCGTATGCTACATACTCGAAACCATAGGTCTTGCGATGGTGGTATACATATTCTTCTATCTGACATCGTTCATCTATATCGGCTACATATTGCTTCCGATATTCATTCTTGCAAACTATGTAGTTTATAAACGTTTCATGCAGCGCAGGTACGTCTGCGGAAACTGCGGAAAACTGATGCGCAGAAAAGGTGTATGCCCCAACTGCGGAACACTCAATGAATAATACCGCCGGGCGGAATATGAGCATGAAAGTTCACGTTCCGCCTATTTGTTTTCATCTGTCCGAGCATCAATCACCGAATGTAGTAACAACAATGCCCATCCGTGTTAACATTCAATGCAGGAATTACGAGGACGGATGCAGATAAAAGTTAGTACAGATTTGATTTGTCGTTAAGAGAAACAGAAAACAAAAAAGCCCGGACGCAAATCCGGACTTTTTCGTTTTCATTTATTTTTTCTTTCAAGTTCCTGAAGATTCTCCATCTTGCGCGTTTCAAGAAACTCATATATTCCGCAAAGATGTTCCCTAACTCGTCCACCGCCGAACTCATATACCTTATTGACCAAACCATCAAGAAAATCACGGTCGTGGCTGACAACAATCAGAGTGCCGTCGTAGTCGAGCAAGGCCTGCTTGAGCACATCCTTGGTCTTCAAGTCGAGATGGTTGGTAGGCTCGTCGAGAATAAGCAGATTCACCGGTTCTAGAAGAAGCTTTAGAATTGCCAATCGCGTGCGTTCACCACCGGAGAGCACCTTAACCTTCTTCGTGCTCTCTTCTCCTCCGAACATGAATGCACCAAGCAAATCGCGTATCTTGTTGCGCACATCGCCTTTTGCCACATCATCGATTGTCTGGAAAACTGTCAGTTCACCGTCGAGCATCGAAGCCTGGTTCTGCGCAAAATATCCTATCTTCACATTATGGCCTAGCTCCAAACGTCCATCATGTTCCAGTTCGCCCATGATGCACTTCACCATCGTAGACTTACCCTCACCGTTGCGTCCTACGAAAGCAACTTTTTCTCCGCGCTCTATGGTGAAAGAGGCACCGCTGAACACGGTATGGTCGCCGAACGACTTGCCTACTCCGTCAGCAATTACCGGATATGAACCGCTTCGAGGTGAAGGCGGGAACTTCAATCGCAGTGAAGAATTATCGACCTCGTCGACCTCAATCAGTTCAAGTTTTTCAAGCATCTTCACACGGCTCTGCACCTGGAACGTCTTAGAATAAGTTCCTTTGAAACGCTCAATGAAATCCTTAGTTTCCTGAATCATCTTCTGCTGTTCCTCATACTGCTTCATCTGCTGTTCACGTCGCTCGCGTCTGAGCTCCAGATAATGGCTGTACGAAGCCTTGTAGTCGTAAATGCGTCCCATTGTCACCTCGATGGTGCGTGTTGTTATGGAATCGACAAACTTGCGGTCGTGGCTTATGACAACAACTGCCTTGGCCGATGTGCGGATGAAATCCTCCAGCCACTGAATACTTTCTATGTCAAGATGGTTTGTCGGCTCGTCGAGCAGAAGTACGTCCGGATCGCGAAGAAGAAGTTTTGCCAGTTCTATACGCATGCGCCATCCACCGCTGAAATCGCTTGTCGGACGATTGAAGTCAGTCCTTTCAAATCCGAGTCCAAGAAGAGTTTTCTCCACGTCCTCTTCAAAGTGCGTCATGTCGATTGCATAGAACTTTTCGCTCAGTGCCGTGACTTTCTCTATGAGCTCCATGTACGAATCGCTCTCATAATCCGTACGCGAAGCCAGTTCTGCATTGAGCTTCTCTATTTCAGCTTCCGTTTCATGTAGATGAGCAAAAGCCTGAGATGCTTCTTCGAATACAGTACGCCCGTCATCCACCATCAAGTGCTGAGGCAGATAGGCAATCTCTGTACCCTTAGGTGCAGTCACACTGCCGCGTGTAGGCTGGCGCACACCTGCCAGAATCTTAAGCAGAGTACTTTTGCCCGCACCGTTCTTACCCATCAGTGCAATGCGGTCCTTCTCGTTTATTACGAAAGATATATCCTTGAAAAGTGTCGTGCCGCCGAACTCGACGGTCAATCCATCAACTGAAATCATAAATATCTATATATGTGTATACGTGCTTAATAAACAGCCGAATAACGGCATGAGGTGCAAAGATACGGAAAAAAAGCACAGTTCTGAAGTTTATGCCCATTGTCAGCACTGTGAGGAAGACGTTTTATTGCTACATTTGCACAAAGCAGGCCAGACAAAGCCTCCAAACAAGAAAAACATTACAGATAGATATGGCAAAAGACAAGACAGCATACGTATGCACCAATTGCGGATACGACTCACCGAAATGGATAGGAAAATGTCCGGCATGCGGAGAATGGAACACATTCAAGGAACAGCGCGTGGCACCGTCATCGGGTTTCACTCCAACATCTCTGTCATCCACAGCAACTCATTCAAAACCGGTATCGCTGAGAAGCATTGAAGGCGGAGAGGAACCGCGAATAGACACCGGCGATGAAGAACTCAACCGTGTTCTCGGAGGAGGTCTCGTGCCCGGCTCGCTCGTTCTGCTAGGCGGAGAGCCCGGCATAGGAAAATCAACCCTCATACTACAGACAGCCTTGCGTCTGAAAAACCGCAAAGTGCTCTACGTAAGCGGTGAGGAAAGCATACACCAGATAAAGATGCGTGCCGACCGCCTGAGCGATTCGCCGGCAGGTGACACATGCATGGTGGTGTGCGAAGCTTCGATGGAAAAGATTTTCGAACACGTACGCGAAGTAAAACCTGAGATTCTTGTTGTCGACTCCGTGCAGACGCTTGCCACCGAAGGCATAGAAAGTTCTCCAGGAAGCATGTCGCAGATACGCGAATGCACAGCGCAGCTGCTCAAGTTTGCAAAAGAAAATACAGTTCCAGTATTTCTGATAGGCCATATCAACAAAGAAGGAGGAATTGCCGGTCCGAAAATGCTCGAACACATGGTCGACACGGTGCTTCAGTTCGAAGGCGACCGCCACTACATGTACCGCATAGTGCGAAGCATAAAGAACCGTTTCGGAAGCACGTCCGAACTGGGTATATATGAAATGCGAGGCAACGGACTCCGTCCTGTAGCAAATCCGTCAGAACTGCTTCTCTCGGAAATGGCCGACGGCGAAGGTCTCAGCGGTGTCGCGGTCGCATCGGCCATAGAAGGCATACGCCCGTTCCTCATAGAGACTCAAGCCTTGGTAAGCACAGCCGCCTACGGCACACCGCAACGCTCGGCAACAGGATTCGATCTGCGCCGCCTCAACATGCTTTTGGCCGTACTTGAAAAACGTGTAGGCTTCAAGCTCGCACAAAAAGATGTTTACCTGAACATTGCCGGAGGCCTTCGCGTCACCGATCCAGCCATTGACCTGAGCGTCATAGCAGCCATCCTCTCCAGCAACATCGACACGCCTATAGAGCGCAACGTATGCATGGCCGGCGAAGTGGGATTGAGCGGCGAGATACGCCCCGTAGCAAGAATAACCCAACGAGTTGCAGAAGCCGAAAAACTGGGCTTTACGACCATACTGATTCCGCACAACGGAATGAACAGCATTGACTGCAAAAAACTGAATATAGAAGTAAAACCTGTCCGAAAAGTAGAAGAAGCACTCAGGGAACTTTTCGGATAACAACATAGGCACAGCTGTGCCTCAAGCATGGCAAACTGTTTCGCAGATCAGAAAATATATTGTACACGAGCCTGTCCCAGAAACAGTTTGCCTGCATATCCATCGCAACAGTTTTTCCCTGGAAGCAGACAATCACCGCTCAGCTTAACAGCAAAATATTTGTTGATATAAAAATTAAGCCCCAAAGAAAAATCCCATTCCTCACCGCCCATGATGCCCGAACGGCCGTCGTTCAAGTCGGTATAGTTCACCCTTGCGGTCAGTTCCAAAGCCCTTTCCGACAAAGGTCTGCCAGGAACAGCCACAGATGCATCGTAGCCGAATCCGCGTCCCAACAAGAGAAAACTTCCCTGCACATATCCTCCATGTCCCAAAAACGCCTTCTTGTCCCCTATGCGGTTCAATCTGTCAAAGAAATACTCTGACTGAAACAAAAAGCGCGGTGCAGTGTACAACACCTCTGCCAGACCTTTGACCTCACTTCCAAGATCAGACACCTCGGCACTCACCACAGAACCTCCCAACATAGAACTAACGCCACAGCTTTCCAAAACTCCTGTTACAGGTCCGTCATTGTTGACCGAAGCGGAACGAGCAGAAAAAGCACCTCCAACATGAAAAACGCCTCCATTTCTAAATCTGCGCCACAGGATTCGGGTTGTCGAGACAATAGAATTATTCTTATCGGCATCAATGCTGTTCACATCGTAATTGGCATAAACTCCAGTAGCGGCATAAAGCGATTGTCCGTGATAATGGGCCGTCACTCCAAGTTTCCGTCCATCGGTAAAAGCCAAGACAGAAGATGCCGACTGAACAAAACGCATGTCGACAGTACTTATCAACATATCCATTGAAAACGGTTCATATCCATTGCCGGCAGAAAGTGTCCAATTATCACCCCAGTTGTAATCAAACAAGAAGTCCTTTATAGACACTTTTTTTTCACTGATTCCCAAGTCTGCTTTAATTCCGCAATTTCCATAAGAAGCCTTGAAACCGACACGGAAATCTTCCAAACTGGTATATCCCTGAAAATCCTTCTTACCGTAATCAGTGGCAGTCATGTCAAACAAAGCTCTCGACCTGAACTTCACTGTAAGGCTGTCGGCCGCGCAATCAGAGCACGCGACCGACATGAAAATAATAAAACACAATACGATTTCTTTCATAAATCCTTTCATATCTTGTAGCCTGTACCTGCAAGAAAATCCTCAGCAGTCATCAGTAGACCATAATCCGCCATACCGAATATCGGCGCATTCTTGTCAGGATTGACAGCAATGATCTTCTTAGCACCTTTTATACCGGAAGTATGCTGTATCTGTCCGCTTATACCTACTGCAATGTAGAGATCCGGCGACACAGTCTTGCCGGTCTGACCTACCTGAAGCGAAGCGTCAACCAGCCCACACTCCACTGCAGCACGCGAACCGCAGACAGAAGCACCGATCTTCGAAGCCCATTCTGTCAGGGCATCGACTATACGATGGTTCTTCACACCTCGCCCTATGCCTACGATTATACGGCTGTCCTCAAGATTACATCCCTGCACCTCGCGTATGCTCTCGCTCAAAACATCAATGCGCTCATCGCGTCTGAAAGAAGAAAAATCATGTCTGACTATTTCTGCACAAGAATCAGGACTAACAATCCTGCGAGGCATAACACCGGGACGTACAGATGCCATCTGAGGTCTGCTATACGGTGTACATATTGTAGCCATAAGATTGCCTCCAAAGGCAGGACGTATCTGCTTTAGAAGTCCGTCAGAAGCATCAATCTCAAGCGAAGTGCAATCTGCTGTAAGACCTGTACCCAAACGAGAAGCAATACGTGCCGACAATCCGCGGCCTACAGGGGTTGCACCTACCAGAAGGACTGACGGATGCATGCGCTGCACAAGTTCAACGACAATTTCAGTACAGTCTTCATCGACAAGCGCAGATAAAAAATCTTCATCAACAAGGTGAACGCGGTCCGCACCGTAACGTCCCAAATCCTTAGCCAAATGCTCAACGCCGGAACCAACGAGCATAGCCTCAACAGTCCACCCCATAACGGATGCCAGCTCGGAAGCCTTGCAGAGAAGTTCCTCAGTCACTTTTGCAATCTTACCATTATCAACCTCGGCCAAAACCCATATACCGGAACTGTTGTCTGCCTTTCGGACATTTCCGGCAGAATCATTGTCCGACATCAGCAAAGCTTTATCAGGACATGTTCTTACGCATTTACCGCATAGACGGCAAGCATAAGGGTCTATCTGCGGATAACCATTCATTTTAATTGCTCCGAAAGGACAATTTTTCTCACATTCACCGCATTTGGAACATTTGTCTTCCAAGACCTGAATGGCAAAAGATTTTTCTGTATTCATAAAGTTTGACAGTTCAATACGTTAGACATTTTTTCTACCACAGACACAACGTCTGCCGACGAATCCAGCCAAGAAATATTCTTGGTGTTCTGGGGAATTTCCGTAGAAACCACCTTGGTTGGAGAAGCGTTGAGGCCGACGGATGACAGGTCGAGCTGCAAGTCATTCTCATTCCATACAGTTATATCCTGCTTCATCGCCCTGCGCCATCCTGCCAATGTCAGGCAGTCAAGTCGGGAGTTCTCCTTGCCCACCATTACTGCACACGGCAACTGCACTTCCATCTGTCTAACGACATTTCCGTGCTGTTTAGACAAGACAACAGATTCATTTCCAACCTTATCAATCGAAACCAGATAAGTACACTGCGGAATGCCAAGCATACCGGCAACCTCCGGCCCCACCTGAGCAGTGTCACCGTCGATGGCCATACGTCCGAAGAAAAGAATGCCATAACCGCCGATTCGCTCAGCCACCGTGGCAAGAACCCTGGCAGTGCAATAAGTGTCACTTCCTGCAAAAGCGCGCGATGTCAGCAATATACCTCTGTCTGCACCTCTTTGCAAAGCCTCGCGCAGGACTTCTTCGGCCGAAGGTGGTCCCATAGTCACAGCAACAACTTCGGCACCGGTCAATTTCTTCAGGTCAAGCGCACACTGAAGAGCATGAAGATCATCGGGATTTACCTGTGCAAGCGCGGAAGAACGCTTCAATGTTTTTGTTTCAGGGTCCATATCTATTTTTGTAGACAGCGGAACCTGTTTCATAAATACTATATATCTGTTCATATAATCATCAATTTATACAACCAAAGAATAAATAACATGCAAATCGGGAATGTCTATCCGCCCTTCTTATTGGAACGTGCATCGGCACATCTCTTTTGGAAATCAGGTGAGAAAGGATCAACCGTACCAAAACGTGAAGGAGAGAACATTTCTGGGTCGACAAACGGATTCTGGCCCATAATCAGCTCTGCGGCAAGACGCCCCATTCCGCCTCCAGCGGCAACTCCGCCACCACAGCATCCGGCCACAGCGTAAAGTCCTTCGTATTCCGTTATTGCACCAATCACGAATTTTGCATCCGGAACATAGCATGAAGGCCCTGCCATGTAGTGAGCAATCGGCAATTCATCAATGTCGTGCAGATACTTCTTTAAAAGCGGTGCACATTCGTCCATGACAGTCCATTTGGCAGATTTATTGAAATCGAAATCTTCCAGGCTGTCTGTAAGCGATGCCGGATCGAAAGACTGGCATGTGCTTTCACGCAGACCTATGATCAGAGCACCTACATCGGAACGAGTGAAGGCACGAGCATCAGGAATGACAGTAAAAGGATGTCCTGCAGGAAAACGTTCCTTGTCGACACTTGTTATCCAGAAATGACTTCTTACAGGAGTAAAAGGAAGTCCTACTCCTAGAGGACGCATAAGAAGGTTGGCCCATGCACCGGCGGCATTGACTACTACAGGTGCGCTGAATTCTGTTCCGTCAACCAATCTTACACCCGACACACGTCCGGCGCCGACACATATCTCCTTGACCTTTGATTTTGGCCTTACGTCTACCCCATTGACAGCGGCAGCCTTGGCATAACCGTTGCACAGCATTGCAGAATCTATGAAAGCATCAGTAGGCATATAGAGTGCAACATCGACCGCCTCGGCATCAATCCACGGCAAAAGTTCTGCAGTTCGCTTTCTGTCTATCCGTTCATTTGGAATGCCGAAACTGTTTGCAGCCTTCTCAAGTGCCTCAACCTCTTTCAAAGAAGCGTCAGACGAAGCAATCGTTATGCTTCCGCACTCCTGAAGTTCCAAAGACTCACCCAAGAGCGTCTCAATCTCAGATATGCAGTCATAGGTTTCCTGTACAAGCTCCATAAGTCCAGGTTTTGTTCTGGCTCTGGTGAGCAGACATGCAGCACGCGACGAAGCCTGAGAAGCTATATCATTTCCGTCAAGCAGCAGAATGCTTCCTGCACCACGCTTGGAGAGTTGATATGCAGTGGCACATCCCAAAAGTCCGCCACCTACAATAATGATGTCATAATTGGTTTTCATCTTTATTCAAACAGTTTTATATTGAGCTATATTTATAATGTAATCTTCGCTTTTGCCTACAGCATATTTTTTCTGGTAAAACCGATATATCAGAATACCCGCAAGGGTGAACAGTACAGCACACACGGCACCAACAAATCCGGCTATGTGGTTGAACATGGCAAACCACTCTACATCGACTGCAAAAAGCTCTTTAGTGAACAACAGTGTCACTGTGCCCATATAGCCGATAAAGTCTATCATGGCAATGAAGAAACCTACGTTTCCCTTGATTCGGAAACAAGCGATGAAACGGTCGAAGAATATTGTCTGGAATGTCAGATAAGCAATGTAAAGCGACAAGCTCTCGATGAACAGCCAAACAACAGGTTCCAGATCAAGAACAGCATAGTTGAACGATACATAAGTCATCACCAGACATGCCGCAACAACTATAAATATGAGCGACAGCAGTACACGTATATTGCTCTTGCAGAACATGAAGAGACCGAGTATTCCCAATACAATCAGTGTTACGACTGTATCTACGCGTGCAAACATCCATGACGACTGATTGCTCATATCCAATATGTACACAAGAAAATCCTCCTTTACATCGCGCAAAACCAAAAGCATGAAGTTTGCGACAAAAAGAAGAGTAAGTATCGGAGCATATTTCAGGAAAAGGCTCTTGCGTCCCTTGCTGTCCAGAACAACACGTTCATTTCTCAAGGCAATGTCTTCTTCAGTTGGACGTGGCAATTTTTTAAGCATGTATCCCATGAACACAAGCAGAGGCAAAGCAACTCCACCTATGATGGCCGGCATCCAGAACTGATCAATACCCAAATCATTGATGACAAAGAGGCCAACACTCTTAGAAAGACCGGAACTGAACACCATGCTCACTCCGAGCAGGCTGGCAAGAATGTCGGTGATTTTGCGTCCTTCGATGAAACTGAAAATTATTCCCCACATGCATCCGAGCGACAAACCATTGAGGAACATTGCAAATGCATTGAATGGGGCGTCGAACATTCCGAAAAGCAAGAGCGAGATTTCTGCCAGCACTGCTGAACCCACAAAGAATCGGAATCGGTTTTCTTTCTTAAGTTCCGAAATGATCTTGATTCCGAAAAACTTCGCTATCACATAACCAAGAATCTGTATGGTCGTAACAGCAACCTTGTAATCTATGCCCATAAGAGACAAACCTTCGAAAGAAGCAGCCGTATAAGGCTTACGCAGCGCATACACCAACGAGTACGACAACAACGCCGCACTGCCGGCCCACAATATCAGAATGAGTTCTGATTTTCTTTTAACGTCGATAATCTGTTTCATATATAAGTTTTACTTTTGATATTTTTTTCGATTTATCGACTGCAAAAGTATTCCAAGTAAAATGCTGAAAATATTAATTTATAATGTATAATTGCACTAATTTATAACATCTTATAATGTAATATTAATGAAACAGCTTCGTTACAAATAGAGTGATATTTTAACAAGAATGTAACATTCAGGCACTATATTTGCAAATATTTTTTCGGACATACTATGGATAAATTGATAGCCATCTACGAACAGATGAAAAAGCTCCGGGAAACAGGAGTAAAAATGAAGGACATTTCGGAAGAGACCGACATAGCGGCCAGCGTTCTGTCTTCACTGTATTCTTCGGTGCTGCCGGCATATATAAACATGATATCCAACGGAGAAGAATCCGACAGAGCACTGGACGATTCTCTGGCACTGGTCAACAACGTGTCGAAACGAAAGCTTCTGGGCTCAATCGATTCGCTGTACGACACACTGCTCCTCATAAGGCCCAAACACGGCAACGGACCTGTCAATACACATACATTCATTGACGACATGGAGAAAGAATCCGTGAAATGTGCCTCTAACATAGGCATTTACGAAGGACTTTACACGGCATACAGTGCTTCGTCATTCTCCGACGGACTGAAAATCGAACCGTATCTGATTCCTGCAAATGCAGAAAATGACACCATACCTACAGTCTACTCACAAAGCATGTCGGGCGAATTTTATTCGGGAATAGGCATATTCTCACGCCATCAGATAGGCTACATGCTCTTCAATGAACAGAAGAGACTTCAATTTACGCTGAAAGTCATTTACCTGCAGTTGCCGGTGTTCGAACATCCCAACATACTCAAGGGCATATACCTGACCAACGACTACAACGGCAATCCGATATCGAGACGCATAATATTCGTAAAAGAAAAAGACGATGCGTCACTCGAAGAGTTTGCCCAGATGCGCACAACGGTGATACCGAAAGACAAGCTGAACGAGGAACAGATGAAATACTACAAATATGCATGTGAAAACATTGATGTCATAAGAAGCATCATGATGGAATCTCCCGACAAGGACATTGAAGGACTGCTCAGGGAGAAGCGTTTACTGAAACTTCTATAACGCAGATACAAACAAAATAAATTGCGGGCGCTCAGAAATAGAATTCCGAGTGCCCGCAATTTATTTTACAAGCGCCTGCGACGGCAAGAATTGTTATAACTGATTTCAACACCAGACTGCAGTCAAGCCAAAATGCGCGAAATCGTGTCTGTCAGCTTTTTGAAGTCATCAGGGAAAACATCGCCGATATTGCCAATTCTGAATGTGTCTGCCTGAGAAATCTTTCCAGGATAAATGACAAATCCCTCATTTTTCAGTTCACCGTAGAATTTCTTGAAGTCGAAATCGTTACAAGGGTAAAGGAAAGACGTGATTACAGGCGACTGTATGTTATCAGGAAGAAGAGTCTTGAATCCGATCTTGCGCATGCCGTCGACAAGTACACGGTGGTTCTCGCAATATCTTCTATGGCGGGCTTCAACCCCACCCTCGGCTTTCAATTCCTCAAGAGCCTGCATGAATGCACGTACAACATGTGTAGGCGAAGTAAAACGCCATTTGCCGTGTCCGCTTTCCATTGTATTCCACTGATCATACAGGTCAAGAGACAAAGATCGGGCAACGCCTTTGCATTTTTCCAGCAAAGAACGGCGTATAATCACAAAACCGAAACCTGGAACACCCTGTATGCACTTGTTTGCACTGCTGATCAATACATCTATGCCAAGTGAAAACATATCGATAGGAACACCACCGAAACTGCTCATTGCATCGACGATAAATATCTTTCCGTGCTTCTTGACAACTTCAGAAATCTCAGAAATAGGATTTAATATGCCGGTAGTGGTTTCACAATGAACTACAGAAACATGAGTAACTTCTTCATGCTCGTCAAGATATTTTTCTATCGCAGCAGGATCTACGGCTGAAGTTTCGTCAAATTTCATAAGATTATAATTAATGCCGTAGTATTCTGCTATCTTGCCCATACGCTCTCCATAGGCACCATTGGCAGCTATCAACAAAGTGTCTTCAGGACGTACAGTTGTGCCTATTGCAGACTCGACACAGAAACTTCCGCTTCCCTGCATAAGAACTGCCGTATAGTCTGATGTGTCAGACGCAGCCAGCTCTACAAGCTCTTTTCTGATTTTCTGTACTATTCCAATATTGTAGTCGTCGTCCCATGTGCACCAGTCACTCATCATAGCCTGTTTTACAGTTTCGCTCGTAGTCAACGGTCCAGGTGTAAGCAATATATAAGGTCTCATAATTGTGTTTTATTATATTTCAATGTTCAACAATATCTAAAAAACTATCACATCATAAAATTGTCGGAAGACATACGCGCATTTATTGATTCAATTAGAGCAGGAAGTTCACGTACGCTCTCTACCACATAATGCGCTCCGGCAGCATACATTCTGTTACGTACGGCATTCATTCTGCGCTTCAGCTCATCAGAAGGCATTTCTGCAATTTCCTTCTCGGTAAGACCAAGTTCACTGCTGCCCAAGATTACACCGACTGTCCAGACTCCTGCATTCACACCTTCCTTTATATCTGATATCGTATCACCGTATTTCAATACTGAAAAACGTGATGCTACAGCCAGATCACACATATTCTTATATATCATGAAAGGCAATGGTCGACCTCCAGGAAGTCCGTCCGAAGTTACACAGTTGTCAACATGGTATCCCTTGGATTCTGCTGCAGGCACCACAACCTTCATCATCTCTGACGTATATCCGGTAGTAGAACCGATCTTGACACCAGATTTTCTTATGACATCGAGCGTCTCTATCACTCCTTCTATAGGATCAGTATAGTCAGACAATGTTGCAAACAATCTACGCTCGAATTCTGCGTAACACTTAAGAACATCTTCTTCACCATATTCGCGTCCGTATACGTTGCGGAACACCCCAGAGATACGCTCAAACGCAAACAGTGTGCGTATATGATCAATCTTTGTCATACCCATAGGAGCTCGTGCCTCATCAGCAGTAATATCAACACCAATAGAAGCAAAAGCATCAATGAAAGCTGCTACAGGTGCAAAACATCCATAATCGACGGCTGTTCCAGCCCAGTCCATTATAACACATTCAATCTTTTTCATATTTTTCTGTCATTTTTCGTTTGCGGTGCAAAACTAGAATGTATATGGTGCTGAAAAAATGATTTATTACTTATTTATACACATTGCAAAAGGCATGGCAATATTTATGAAACATTTATAAAACATTAATGAAGCATTCGCTGTGGATAACAGCAATAACGTTTCAGGGGCACTCCGCAATCGGAATGCCCCTGAAACATTTGATTTATATGTACATGAATTATGCCTTGTCAGAAAGGATAACCCACAGCAAAGTGCCAAGCTATACCGTCCTTGAAGCGAGGTATGTTGTAGTAACCGCTCTTGCCGGTGTCATAAGGAGCATGGAGAGCGACTCCGAGATCGAGACGCAAAACGAGGAATTCCATGTCGTAGCGCAAACCTGCACCTGTGCCCAACGCTATCTCATCGAACATGCGCGAGAGGGTGATTTCGCCCTTAGGATGACTGTCGTCCTTTTTAAGATTCCACACGTTGCCGGCATCGACAAAGAGTGCACCATAGAGGTTTCCGGTTATGCAGAAACGATACTCGGCATTAAGTTCGAGACGGAAATCTCCAGACTGGTCGAGATATGTACCTCGCCCGTCAGCATCGCGATATCCGCCCGGACCTATAGAACGTACGGCAAAGGCACGTATGCTGTTCGCACCTCCGGCATAGAACTGTTCGCTGTATGGTGCAACAGAAGAGTTTCCGTAGGTAAAGACTGTGCCTAGATAGAAGCGTGTGGCGATACTGCTCTTCTGCGTAAATTTGAAATTATTACGGAGCTCGAGGGTGACCTTAGTAAACTGCGAATATGGATTGCCTAGAAGTTTCTTTCCTTCACGGTTGAAGTCGGAACCGGCCAGTGCCGAAATACCGGCTATGAGGTTGGCAGACTCCTTGACAGAGGCTTCGAACCATGTAGTGATGCGCTTGCGACGCATTGATGTGTTGTCGTAAGTGATGGAATACTTCACGGCAGGTATGAACTGGTCGCGCAAACTTATGTACAGAGCCTCATTTGCAGAAGTGATGGAGTCGAACTTGGCAGTTGTACTTTGCATCTTGTTGAATGTCAGCTCAAGAGGCGAGAATGTATGCGTAAGCGTACGCGATGTTTTAAACGTATACGAAGCGTTGGCGCTGAAAGAGAGCAGACGGTAGTATCCGGCACGGTTGAGATGGTCGGCCGAAATCTTAAATGATGTCGATGCCGGATAACGATACATGCGCGAGGCAAGTCCGGGGAAAGCCAGCCACGGATATGACAATGAAGCTTCAATACCGTATTCGTAAGAATTTATCTTGGAACTCTTGCCCTGAACAGACTTGCTTGTCTGCCACTCATAGGAACCTTTCAGACGTATGGACGCAGTCTCACCATGGCGGAAAGCATTGCGCTTGGAGAAAAGCAAAGCCAGATTAGGACCAACCTGAGAGTTGCTCTTCTGCGTGATATTGAAATCAACTTCGGCATCGATGAGCTTATCAAGGGTTGTGTTGAGCATGACATCGAGAACGGTACATGTATCGGTCGTGTCACGCGGGACATAGTCGAACTGCACGTTTGAGAATATGCCAAGATTGGAAAGGTTGGTCGTAGTTGCATCGGCCTTGCGCTGGCTGAACATGTCTCCCGGGCGTATGTACATATTTCTGAACAGAATGCGCGGTGCAACCGGCATTCTCTCTCCAGAGTGCTCCATGAGAACACCACCTACACTGACTGTGTCTGTAAGCTTGTCCATAACGTTGCGTCTCATACGCACTCCTATAGAACCGATGCTCCACCGACGCAATGCATACGCCGGCATATCTTTACTTGGAGTTACAAGTAGCTGGACTTTTCCAGGCGCCTGGACCGTATCCGCAAAATACGAAATGTACTCAGGACGATAATAATAGTATCCGCTGTTGCGGAGCTGTTCGGACAGGCGCGAGCGCTCGGATTCCAGATTGTAGACGCTGAATTGTTCACCCTTCTTCAACTGGCGCAAACGCGGGAAACGGCTGACGATACTGTCCTGGTAATCTGGGAAATCATAGCGTATGGAATCAAGGAAATACGCCCTTCCTGGAGTTACAGTATATGAAATCTTCTGCTTGCGCGGATTGCGTTGCTGTATGAGTTCATAGTCTACAGTTCCTTGAAAATATCCGTAATTCTGCAAGATATTGGTAGCCACCTTTGTACGTGTAGGCGGATTGACAGCCGAAATGGTCACAGGTTGACGTGCAAACGTGTTGAACACCCACTTGCCAAAACCCTTGTGACTATGGTTGACCATGGCATTGTATACCCAAAGTCCTATCGGCAGAGGAAATCGGAGCGACGAACTTCCCATGAACGAGTTGTTCGGAGCGTAGGCCAAAGCGGCCTCAACTTCAGTAAGTGCGACATCGGACACCTTAACCGAATCAGGCTTATTTATGGTTGTTTTCTTTATACCAGTATAGAGTACCTCACCTTCGGGCAAGTTGCTTGTTGTTGAACACGACACCACCACGGCCACCAAAATCATCAACATGACCGTTTTCAACATTCCATTTTTTATATCTGAAATATGTACCATTGTGCAGACTCTTTTTCTCGTCTTATCAAATAATTGCAGGAAAAGTTCGTTCATCAATTCTCGGTTTTCTCAACTTCACCGTTCTCTTCTTTCTGAGGCTTTGCCCCTTCGGCTTCCTTCGTAGCCGATGCACCGTAAGGCTCAGGCTCGTCCTTACGTTTTCTTCTGAATATGAACAGTTCCGAAAGTTTGTCGACCTTTTTGCGGAGAACCACACCGATACCGTTTTCTGTGAGTTCACCTTCAAGCAGATCGTCGTAATTCTTCTGATGGAAGAGACGGATGTAGCGTGTACCGCCTGCGTCAAGCCTCCACTCCAGCGACACATCATCGATGTATGCACCAGACTCGTTGGAGTTGGTATAGCCATCGGCTTCAGAACTTACCTTACCTCCGATATTAACACTCAAGCGGTTGCTGAAGAATCGTTTTGAGAACTTGAATGTATAGTCGGTACGTTTGCCACCACCTTCAAGCGTTGTCTGATCCATGCCGACGTTGATGTCTACAGCTGTATTGAGAGCCTGGCCGGCAATGTTGTTGATTTCGCTCTGCAGGAAGTTGTTGAGCGCGTTGCTTGCACTGAATCCTGAACTGTTGGTCTCAGACAGATACATACCAGTTGCAAGAAGTGCAACTGCCACCTTGTTTTTCTCTTCTTTTGACATGGCGGCCAGTTCATTCTGAACAGACATGTCTTCAGGTGCCTCGATGGTAAACTCGAGTCCCATGTTCTCAAGCGTATTCGTAACCTTAAGTCCGACATCGAAGACAACAGAACGACTTCCACCATTTTCGTCACTGACGCTGGCCTTGGTGCGCTCAACAGCTGCAATGTTCAGCATTGGATTCATAGGGTCACCACGGAATTCTACATAACTTCCCGAACGGAGACTGAACGTCTTCAAAGGAATGACAGGCAGAGAGTATTTCATTTCGCCATCGTTAACGGTATAGCGTCCCTGCAGACTCATCACACCTTCAGGAGTGCTGGAGAACACAAGCGATCCGCCACCTTCGAAGTTGATGTAGCTCTGTCGGTCGGCACTGAGTTCGCATTTGAAACGTGCACCGTCACGTACCTCGAGCTGCATGCGCATGTCAATGCCCATGAACGAAGCTTTTTCCTCGTCGTCGGCAGCCTGAGGCGGAGCATTGAAATCGACAAAGGTCACAATGTCGTTCAAACGGTCATCAACGGACAACGGCGTATCCTTCATTATATAAGTCACATCGGTGTTGCTCAATACACTCACAATACCTCGCACGTTGACATTATCGGCCGTACCTCCGACATGAGCATAAATGTCAGAATAGATCTTACCGAAGAGAAGAGACTTCTGAGTACGAGGAGCGTTTATCATTTCAATACCCGAACCGACTATATCCAGGCTCATCTTCATGCCCGATGCATCGGCAAAATCAACAAAACCGTCGAGAGTAAGCGGTTTCTCACCAGCCCAGAAAATCTTGTACTTGTTGAATTCCAGCTTATTCTTGGTCACAGCGATAGGCGTCTCATCCAGACTGATGTTGAGTGCATAGATATCTGAAGTTATGCGTGCACTGTCCGGATCAATCGAACCATCAATGGAAATATCGTCACCACGTCCGGCCACTTTCATATTTCCGTTGAGATAACCGTGGAGAGCCACAATCTGATCCGGAACAAAAGCAGAAGCGATGGACAACGGGAAACGTTCGAGCGACATGCCGGCATCGAGCACACCTCCGTCAGCATCAGTGTAGCGTCCGCCAAGATATGCAATACGCCTGCTGTTGTGCGACAAGGCCGCCATAAGCGAATGCGCACCTCCTTCGAGAGGTTCATAAGCGAAATCACCTCCTATGTTGCCGACAGGCACATGTTCATAAGCAAAACTATCAATACCGGCATTTCCCTTGACCATATAGTTGTCGGAATCCTCAATGTAGTTGGCCTTCAAGTTGAGCTTGCCCTGCATCTGAGGCATGAAAGGCAGCACCGTCAGAAGCTGAGCAATGTCAAGACGCTCTATGGCAAGACTCAAGTCCTGCTTGAGCGTATCTGCAGGCGAACCGGAAAGTTCGAAACGACATCCTCCAGGTTCATTGAGCACGAGGTCGGCATTGATCTGTCCGTTGCGCTCAAGGTCTATGCGATTTGCTCCTTCGATATTGAACTTCTTGAAGCCGATTATAGGTTGTTCTGGGAAAAGAGAGAATTGTGCAGTACTGTCGACCATCTCAAGGCGAACACCAAGATCGAGTCCCTGCTCGTGCTTGTTGTTGAAGATTTCCAGTTTTACATCAGAATTGATGCGTCCGATGGAACCGCGAACATAGGCTTCAAATCCAGGATACAACCTCTTGTCCTTGCATCGTGCACCGGCACGGAAACGCACATCGGCACTGTCCTGACGTACGAGGAACAGCAGAGTGTCAATTTCGATACTGTCCTTACGGAAAGTATTCAAATATGCAGTTGTGGCAACACCTTCCTTCGGCGAAGTGAAGATGTTGGCACGCAATTCGCTGAACGACATGCCCGAACGTGCCATCATCATGTGGATAAGATTGTCGGTTCCGGCAGTAAGACGCGTTCTGGAATAAGGAAGGTAATTCTTCAGTTCGTTGATGTCAAGTCTTACTTTCTCATTGAAACGTCTGGCAGCCTCCGATGCCACCTTGCCGAAGCCAGATGCCAACCCGTCAACATCAGACGGTGAGGCGAAACTGAACTGCATGTCGCCAGACTTGAGTGAAACATAAGTCGTATCGGCAGAAGTTTCAGCCAGTGCCGACAAGCTGTAATCGAAAATGCTGTCGCCTTCGAGCGTAATATTCAGACGTTCGGCATCTGCCTCAAAACGATAATTCTTAACCATATCACCACTGAAGCCGAACGCACCCTTTGTCGATACATCGAAACGTGTCGGCGAAAATCCAAGTCCCTGCAAATCGGCATTAGGCATATCCAATAGAGCCTTAACGTCAATGTGCTTGCGAGAATATGAAGCATCGGCATGCATGTCAGCCTGCACAAGTGCATTATTGCATTTCAAAGCTACATCGGCCTTGCGTCCGCCAACCTTGGCATCGAGACTTACCCCTCCCGCATCGATTGCTCCGATGCGGGCTTTGTCGAGCAGCATTCCGGCAGACAATCTGAACGAAGGCGAATAGGCATCGAAACCACGTCCCTTTGCAGAAAACGAACCTGAGAACAAACACGTATCTGTCATTGCCATGAAATCGTTCAGAAGCAAGTCGCGGACATCAACTTCGGCCATATAAGCCTCTGCAGAAGAATTATAATTGGCAGTAAGCATTACCATGGAACGACCAGAAGCCAATTTGGCATCGGCTCTCATCACATCGCCACGCATGTAAGCATCGACATCAAAAAGGGTGCCGCGAGGGATGGTTATACCTTCGGCTGCTGGGAATTTGGAAATGAAGCTCATGTCCGCACAGCGAAAGACTGCATCGGCACGAAGTTCTCTTTCGAGCGAATCAAGAAGTGCGGTCATATTTGCATCGGCGCGAAGCGTGAAGTGGTCGGCCATGCGCAAATCCACATGTTCAACAGCCAATGTGTCTACGTTGCCAGAAGCATTGATGCCGAAAACCAGAGGTACCAGTGGATAGGCACGCACCAAGTCCTCGGGTACTTCGCCCATAAAGGCAAATATATCATTACGTCCGATTTCACCTTCAATTGCTGTCTCAAAACGACCATCGCCACCAGGTACAAATGCCGAATAGTCAGCTTTACCGCGCAACGACAGATCTGAGTCGGCCGTAGAAAGACGCAGCCCAACAGACCTTACTCCTGAAGAATCAGCAGAAACTCCTCCGTAAGCCTCAACTACTGCCAATCCGCTGCGCTCCTTGCACGAGAGACTCAAGATGCGCAATCCTGCATCCATAGTAAGGGATGAAAACGACAAAGAGTCCATACGGGTATTGAAGTCTGTAATTTCTATATGGTCAGGATCAAATCCTTTAAGAGGAGCAGATGCACCTCTGTTGAGAGCAAACGAACTGCCGTCGATTTCAAGAGAAGTCAGACTGTAGGCCTCGCGTCCCAAATCGATTACACCCGCCGCACCTATATGTCCGAGACAAGTCTTAAGACTTAAGCTATCAGAAGAAGGTGCAAGATGCAATCCGAGCCCAACGTTGGAAATATCAAGATTGGCAACTTCGATGGCCCAATTAAGAGGTTCGGAAGAAGTTGCCGTATCGGGCGGTACAGAATCCTGCATCGCAATATCAAGATCGGAATCAGATAAGAGAAGGTTGTTTACAAAAGCGCGTTCCTCGCTCAGCTGGACTCCATGGCTGTCGACGAACAGTCGGCCTATACGCCCCTTAATTATACATGCGTCAATGAGATCTAGAGTATTGACATGACCGTCGCGTATCTCAATCTCGTCCACCTCTACCCTACTGCTGAAAAGCGGAGGAAGTTCTACACTGACATCAATACGGCCCACACCAAGAACCTGTTCGCCTTTCTTGCGGATGTCAACACCACGCAAAGACAAATCAATCGGGAACTTAAGCCTTACGGCCGAAACAGTAACATCCATGCCGGTAGACTCGGCCAGATAGCCGGAAACGGTGCGTACCGCAAACTCCTGAACGGGCGGTATATAGATAAGGACGGAAAGGACTGCAAATAGCATAAAAGGTGCAGAGAGCACCATCACCACAGTACGAAAAATTCTCTTACGTATCTTAACATTCATTTCTCTACAGCATCAATTGATTGAGTTATGCAAACTTAACAAATATTTTTGAAGAGCTGCACAAGAAAACAAAATTATCACATCAATCCACAACTTTATCTGGTGGTGCACAATGCGGTTTACATCACGGCTTCAGCCAAACTATAAAGCATCCGGCATACAACACATAGCCATCAATGCGACATAAGCGCAAACTACAAAAAATGCGAGGGCTCACAACTGCAATCGCGAGGGCTTGCGGCTTGAACTGCGAGCCCTCGGAAAAGACGACACAGGCCCTCGAGAAACAGAACACGGCAAAGTGCAAGCGATTTTAAAAGGGCATAAAAAAGGATGTCCCGCAACACATGTGCGGAACATCCCCTTAAACAGATATTCTTTTCAGATAAGAATGTCAGATCAACGCTTTGTCACATTGATTTTGGCAGTCTTGCCTGAAGTCTTCACCATGTAAACACCTTCTGGTACGGCTGACATGCTGATGCAGAGAACGGCATCGTTGCCGGCAACAGCAGAAACCACCATACGTCCGGCAGAATCGTAAACATATACATTTTCGCCGGATGCAAGACCTGAAACGTATATATTTCCGTCAGAAGCGGCAATGCTTATGCCGTCGTATCCTTCAACACCACCAATACCTGTAGTTATGACACGTACTATGTTTGAACCAACTTCACCATAGCCGGAATAAACAGCCTTGACCTGATACTCACAGTAGTCAACTGTCTTCGGCTCACGGTCGAGGTATGTAGTTTCAGATATCGGTTCTGCCGTCAGCTTGGCACCGTTGCAGTAAACATTATATCCGTCGAATGCATAAAGCGATGAAGAAGCCTCGGATACAGCCTGCGTCATGAGCTTCTCGCCAGCGTTCGCACTGCTTGTGTGAGCAGTAAAATCTGGAAGAGCGGCAGAAGTCTGAACTGCTTCATTGTTTGCATAAGCTCTGAGAACAAGTGTTATATTCCAGTTGCCGTCGATATCATTGTCGGTAAGAGTACTCCATGTAACACCGTCTGAAGAATAGAGATCACCACGACTGGTCTTTGCAGGACCTTCATCGTATCCGAGAGGAACTGAAATCTCGTTGTGCTGAACATATATGACAACTCTCAACGTACGTCCGGACGTGAGTGGCAGCGGATTGTCAAGTTTGATTGAATTGAAGCTGTACTGCCTGAGAGTTGGAACATACTGCTGACGAACAAGGTCGTCGCCTTCATATACCAGAAGGAACATCTGGTCAGGAATCTGGTTAACATAAACCTCAACTTCAGAAAGTGAAAGACTTTCGTATGGAACGAGTTCTTCCGCGCTCCACTGAACTCCGGCATAGAATGCACCGCCACTAGGAAGTCCGGCTGCATCATGTACAGTACCGCTGTGCCACTTGAGGTTGACAGCATCGCCGAGAGCAGGGGCACTCCAGTCAAGACGTATGCCGTCTGATACCTTTTCAGCAGACAGCTGTCCCGGTGCCTGGAAATTATTGCTGTAATCAACATTAACAGCAACAGCATCTGAAAGTTCGCTCAATTCTGATGTCTTGTAGAGAGCACTTACCTGATACTTGTATGTTCCAGGAAGGAGATTGTGGTCTGTATAGCTTACTGATGTAACAGGCTCAGAGTTGAGCTTGACTCCATCACGATATACATAGTATCCGTGGATAAGTTCTGGATCGGATGTGCTCATTGAAATTGCATCAACATATTGTGCAGGCTCGCCGGCAACATGCTTGATTGCGACATAGCGTACAGATGCAGGAAGTGCAAATGTAGACTTCTGCCAAGCTTCAGTTGTTGCAACCGATGCATACTGTACGAAGTCTGCATCAGAAGGTGAATCCTCGGCCGATGTGTACACGACAACACGTCCGTTAGCCTTGAGATCATCAGAGTTGCGCGCTACAAATGAGAAGAGTGCATCGGCTCCGTCAGCATGTGCAACAGGCATGATGAGAAGTGCATCTGAAGATGCGTCGGAAGTGATAGACTTGCTTCCCTGATAAGCGACATCAGATGAAACAGTCCATGCGTTGTTCTGATTTGTCCATCCATCGTGAGAGAACGGCTGGTCGTCTGCAATATTCTCTGCACTTTCATAAACGTCGGCTCCAAGTGTTGCAGGATCAACAAACGAAACGTTTACATTATATCCGCAAGAAGCAGGAACAGCCTTGACGTCAGAAGGAACAGGACATTCACCAGGTTCGACGATTGCAACCTCTGCAGCAGGAGAGTAGCCGGAAGTTGTACCGTCGATGTACACAGTCTGCACTGTGTAACTGTAATTGCCGGCTTCGTTTTCCTCAATCTCAAAAGAACGATACTTAAGGGGTTCTGCATTCACTTTGACCCCGTTGCGGTAAACGTTGTAGCCTTCCAAACCTTTTATTGTACCTGGATCAAGGAAGATGAAACGGGCATTAGAAGGTGTCTGAAGAACCATAGCAAGCAGATTCAATCCCTCAGATGTCGTGATGAGAGACATACCTCCGGCAGCAGAACCTGTCTCTGGAGAAAGCTCCACATAATCCTTAAGATCTACACTTCCTATAGCCTCATATGTCTGTGCATCGTAAAGCGTGATCACGAACGGATTCTCATGTCCCTGTTCGAAAGCATAGATTATGCCGTTGTAGTATGCTGTTCCTGCGGCACCTTTCAATACAGGTCCTGAAGAAATCTTTGCTCCAAGTTTGTTGACATAGATAGAAGATTCCCAGTCACCGACTTCGAATCCGCCACGTCCGCCGTTCAGATCAGGCATATAAGCTATATGGCGGGCAATCTCTGAAATAGAATATTTTTCAGAAACTGCGTGCGCATCCATATCAATCTTATAGATGAAGCTTTCGGTAGTAGAAGCATAGAAGCTTTCACCGTCATAAGTAAGGTTGCGGATGCCTTCTTCAATGCCAGAAATGACGAAGCTTTCAACAAATGTTCCATCAAGCGTATATTTGTTGATTGCACCTGCGTCAGTATAGAGCGTAGTGTATATATATTTACCGTCAGATGCAATGCCCATCTCGACCGGCATACTTCCGTCAAACTGGTTCACATACTCAAGAGTTCCTTCATTAGTAGTGACCTTCGCAGTCTTGATGTCTACAGGGAAAGAAGACTCTCCTTCAATTGGGAAATCCCAACGCAGACGCACTGTGCGGTTGAGCTCAACATCTGCATTTACATGTTTCGGAGCAACAGGAGTACCGAGCTGGAGAATCTCAACAGAAGCATCAGATGTGAAAGCAGAAAGACCGCCATCGGCATATACAGATCTTACATTGTAAGTGTGAACACCAGCCTGAGTGAGATCTTCTTTGAATGATGTTGCAGCAACAGTTGAAGCATTGACTTTCACTCCATCACGGAATACATCATAACCGACAGGTGCTTCTTCTAGATCTGCCGCAGGAGAGAAATGAACGGCAATATTTATGTTTCCGTTGCCGCAATCCATACGTGTGCATGTAGACCAGTTCTTTCCGTCTGTAGAGATAAGGTTACCCTTGCCTTCAACTGCTGTTGCGTCGTCCATACCGATTGGCAGGACACCTGCATCATGAACAACAAGGAAAGAAACGATATACTCGTGTCCGCGCTCAATCTTCAAAGGCGACTTAAGAGATACAGTATTGAACTGGCCATACTTTATGTCACCGACATTTACAATCTGAGTAACGGCAGCACTATTATCCTTGTATATTCTCAAAGACAATGCAGTACATCTTTCCTTTACATATACATCAACCTTGTCGAGAATCATATCTCTGTACTCAATCAGATCATCGCCGTCCCATTTAGCACCAACCCAGAAGAAACCGCCTTCAGAAAGTCCGACTCCGCTGGCACATGCAGAATTGTCGTAACGAAGAGTTGCTTCATTTTGACGAATGAGCCCCGGCTGTTTCCATGTCAATGAAACAGTCTTGTTGCCAGACACGGAAGAAACAAGATTTGTAGGAGCATAATAAGGTGCACCGACAATAAGCTCTATTGCAACAGAGTCAGAATGGTTTGTTTCTTTGCCATCATAGATTGCTGTAACAGAATAATAGTAATTGCCTCTTATAACACCCTTATCAACATAAGATGTTGCGGCAACAGGCGAAGAGTTGAGCTTGACGCCATTGCGATAAACATTGTATCCAGAAGGGGCTTTGTCCGCTTCTCCACTCTTCCAGGCGAGATTTACATCATAACCATTGTCGCTGGAAGCTGTAAGCGATACAGGACGAGGAGTCTTGCAAGGAGCTGCAGCTGTATATCCGACAACAATTTTATGTTCGCCTGCATCTGGAATAGTATACAAATTCAGATCAGCCTCGAATGTTTCTCCTACTTTTCCGTTGCGGGCATCATAAGAAAGAGTTACGGTCTGAGACTCTCCCGGCTTGATTACTCCGGCTTTAGGAGAATAAGACAGCCAATCGCTTGCATTGCACAAATTATAGACATATATGTGTGCAGGTGACTGCTCCATGATTCCGACAAGCGACAATGTTCCATCAATAAAACTTGTGGTTGTTTCGATTCCGGCACCGTAGGTCATCGGTCCGTACTGGTATCCTTCGAAATCGGAAACTTCATGCTTTACATCAGTAAGCTTACGGGTATTAAGATTATACTGGCGCAAAACAATACGTTCAACTCCCTCGTATGAAATCTCTTCATGGCTCAACCAGAGATATGGACCTCCTGGAGTAACATTATCGTATGCAGAACCGTATATGTCCAGACTCTCATCGTCAGATATAGAGTGTGAAGCAACTGTTATGCGTCCTTCTCGGTTCACACGGCACAATGTGTTGGAAGCTCCAACCCAGAATTCATCTGTTCGAGGGTCGTAAGCAATGTGAGTAATGTTGATATCAGGATCATCGACGATTGTGATTGTTTTTACCAATCGCTTATTGCGCATATCAATCTGGAAGATTGTGTTTCTATCGTCACTTCCATAGAAATATACACCGTCGAATGCCATATCATCAACCTTGTAGTACATACCCTCTACGTGGAACTCCTCAAGGAACTCTCCATTCTTGCCGTACTTGTAGAACTGACCGACATTATACCATGATGATGTATAGAAGAATTCACCATCAAATACAACTGCAGACTGAAGATCGCCGGATGCATTGAAGTCTTTCTGCAGCTGGAAACGGCTGGATATGTCGCCAGAACCGGCAGGATTGTCCTGAAGCATTCTCCAGACTACTTCTCCGTCACCTTCATTCTTTATATCGACCGTTTTCTCCAGCTTGTCTTCAACGTTCATGTCAACATGTATATCATCGGTGCTGAGTTTCACTTCTGGACGAGTGAGCTGAATGGTGAAGTTGTTGGAACCAGATGCTGAAACGGTCCACGTTCCTTTGTAGAAATTGCAATCCTCCACATCTACAGTCAAGCTGTAATCATCGGCTTCAAGCCTGGAAATGCTTATTGTTCCATCATTTCCGGCAACCAGAGTATCACGGCTTCCACCTGCACCTTCAATAAGTACCGGAACATTGGCCATCGGAGAAGCTCCGCACATAAGCATAAGCTTGCCGGAAGTCCACTGCGGATTCCAAATCTTGATGTCATCAACATACCAGTAGTCGATATATGAGGCATCCAGACCATGTGCACGGAAGCGTATGCTGAAGAGATTGCTTGTCAGATAAGGACTCAAATCGATAAGTTCCTGACGCCAGGCATAAGTGCCTTCCTCATTCGTATAGCAAGCAACTTCCGTCCATTTGCCTCCACATGAGATTTCAACTGAAAGTGTATCTTCTGTCACATTCTCATAATTCAGCGTACGCAGGTCAAAACGAAGGAACGTATTGGCTTTGTCAGTTGTATTAAGTTCGCGCGAGACAAGTGATTGAGAATAATTCTTCAACGAAGAATACTGGTAAGTGGCGCATGGATCTACCAATCCGTAAGTATAATAGTCGACGCTCCACTTTACTGGCTCGCTGATGCAGTCCACAGGAGTAGACCATTTGTCGGCATCGAGAACCCATGTGCTGAAATCTTCTTCGAAAGGCAAAAGACGAATGTCAGGAACATTAACACTGAGCACGGCTGATTTTGCCGATTCTGTTCCGTCTGAATATACAGCCGACACACTATAAGTATAGTCTCCGTATTCTGGAACTATGTCAGCATATACCATGTCCTTGATAAGTTCCGAGTTCACTTTCTGTGTACCGCGATAGAGGTTGAATCCATTAAGTTTGTTTCCTGAAGCGGCTCTTGGACGTATCTTGTTTGTTCCGACAAAAATGTCATCGATAAAGAGAATGAATGCATCCTGCGAGACACAATTTATCGTAACATATTTGGCCTCTTTAGGTATAGAGTAACTTATAAGAGTCCATTCCGCAGGCACCTCGATGTAGTCACCTTCTGATACCCAAACAAAGTCGGATGCACGCTTTCCCGTAGTAGAATAACCTACACGCACCCGTTCAAGCCCGTATGATTCAGTATAGCTTTTGGCACGGAAGCTTATCTGGAAATCTTCCGAAAAGCTCAATTCTGGAGAAATGATAAAATCATTGTTTCCTCCGTCAACTGCAAAATCTGCGAGCATCTTGCTTCCGGAATACGGGCGCGCTGCCGGATAGTCGGCTACCGAAGGCGAAGTCTTGTCTACGTTCATCACCATGAATGCCATCTTGCCTCCTTGATTTGGAAAAGATGTAGCAGTCCATGTGTAAGTGTAGGCATTGTCCATATCCAGATAATCCCATCCTATATTTCCTGAAGAATTGACGACAAAATCCGAATGGCCTTCAAAATCATCAAAATATCCGTCCATCGGTTCCGGATTGTTCCACTGCAGAGTTACAGTCTTGTCTTCTACGCCAACAAGGTGCAGCCCGTATGGAACGCCATCTGCGGCACCTTCCAACGACAAGCGATCCAGTGTCTTCCACGATTGAGCCGTCGGTGGAGGAGCAACCTGCTTAGGCTTGACCTTTTTAATTGTATCTGAGACAGAGGCATTTGCCAAGGCCGCAGACATTAAGGATAAAGCAAATAAACCAAAATATTTCATTTTTATATCACTATTTTATTTTACCATCAATTTGAAAGTCTTGCTTGCATGTCCGGAAATCTGTACAAGAAGCAATCCCTTGTAGCCATTAACTGCAAAACGGCACGAATTGCCTTCAGCGTTGCCCGAATATACAGTCTGTCCAGCCGATGTAGTACACAAGATTCTATCGCCTTCATTCAGGCCGCTTACTGTTACAGCATCATTAGAAGCTGCAGCTGTCAATTCATCAGAGCCAATCTCCTCAACACCTACAGGATCGTAAGTGAAATATGCCGGTGCAGAAGAATCGTAATAAAGAATATTGTCACCCGCTGTAACTCTTGAAATGTAAGTCTTGCCTCCAAGGAATTCGCCAGGAGTCTTTTCTTCTATAATCAAACTTGTACCTTCTACCTTACCGCTGGCAAGAGTGTTCCATACATATCCATCGTCATAAGAAAGTGTCAGATAGTTGATATTGGCTGTACGTCCACCGAAATCGAAAGTGAAGCGAAGCCTGCGGTATTTCTTTCCTTTAACATAGTTTTCAAGCATAACTTCTGAACCTTCTGTATTGACTTCAGAAACTGTAATACCTGGACCTACAGATTCCCAAACTTTGCCATCTGATGTGCCTTCTATGTTTACAGTACTTGAACCGAACGGGCCTCCGGTTTCAAGAATGAACTTGCAATCTGTTATTCCATCAGGATAATCGCGGGTTTCAACCACTCCATCTCCGTAGAATGACAAAGAACCGGCTCTAGGATAAACACTGCCGGAAACTTTCTCGAAATCGTTCAGAGGTACAAAAACTGTATTATTGTAAACTTCATCAGCTACTTCGTAAAATTCGAGGTAATAGTTTGTGGCATTCTTGACAGGAGTCCAATTTACAGAAAGACCATTGTCGACTGCTGTGAATTTTGTTATTGTCGGAGTACCCAACTTCTGAGCAAGATATACCTGCCACAACCAAAGATTGGTCTGAAGCTTCTTAGATTTGCAGACAAATGCCACATAAATCTCCTTGCCCGCATATTCCTTGAGGTCAACCTCTTCCGGAACCTGCACACCGAAATTATCAGCAAAAGAGAATCTCTTCACGAGATGGAAGTCTTCAACATTCCTTGTAGTTGTGGATACATATACATCAAGGTCTTCAACTGTAGTAGCTTCAGTTACGCCTCGTATAAAGTAAAGTGCACCGTTCTCAGGAACCTTCATGCGGCAAGAAATGAGCCAATCATCTGCATCATTCCAATAATCGAACTGGTATACAATAGCTTGTGCTGCCTCGTCGTATATCCAGGTCGTTCCATCACCATTGTTGTCGACAATCTTCCAGCAGTCAAGTTCACCGTTTGTCCAAGAACTGAAGTCACCGATAAATGGTGCTTCCATGAGCTTGCACTCTGTTATTACAGGAATAGAAGCACCATAAACAACAGAATTGTCTGCCATGACCATGTAAGCACGTATGTTGTAAAGGCTGCCAGGTTCAAGATCGCTGATTTTGGCATTTATCTTGTCTGCAACAGGAACAGTTATGTGATTGCCGTCTTTTGTAGGCTCTTCATTGAGCGCCCAGCAGAATCCCATTTCCTTTACATCTTGAAGCTTCTTGACAATTGTTGCATCAACGCCTATATATGTATCACGGACATCGGTAGGAACCTCTGTGCGTATTATTGATTTAGGAACTACACCTCCATTTACCTGGAAATAAATCAAACCATTTGATTCATTTATATTTGTAACTGTAACATCAACAGCATCGCCGTTCCAGTTTATTGCAGCAGGATTTGAAGTTGAAGTAAATTCTGTATTTCCTGAACGTCCAGGATAAGTGTCTCCGGCACGAGAATTAACGTCATCTATGCCGTCTGCTGCCATTATGTACATGCAACGATGTTTTGCATTGTTGTTTGGTCCGTTTATCGACCAATATTCGTCAACCATCTCATCGGTATAGTCATAATGATAGATAAGAAGTCCGTGAGCTGGAATGTATGTATCCCAACCAGTTTGCTGACGGTTCTCAAGAACGAACCACTCAAAACCAGTACCAGGTTCCCTATCAGGCTGGCAATCGATATATCTAGCCTCGTTGTCGGCTATATTCTTGAGCTCAACATCTTCAGCGTTCTTGAGTTCCTTAGGCGAGCACCATCCCATCTGCATACGTTCGAAAGCCATAAGACAAGGAGGTGTACGGCTGTCATTGTTGTAGCTTCCTGATGCATACAAGCTGTAAGCTCCAGGATCGATACCGTAACCGTCAACATAATCGTCTGTATCATACATGTCCTTAAGACCAAGAATATGTCCGAATTCATGTGTGAATGTTCCGATTCCGTCCATCTTTGTACCTGAAGCACCGACAAGCTCCGCAGAACAAGAATAGTTGTTGCATGTTATGCCGTCGAGTTGAAAAGCTTGATCGCCAAGAGTCCATGAATGAGGCCACATGTCGTCTTCATTGCCAGTGGTAGCTTCGCTGTAGCCGGCATATATGATATTGACATTATCCATAAAGCCGTCTCCGTCGTTGTCAAACTGGGCAAAGTTTATATCAGGATTGCTCGCCTTCGCCATTGTAAGGGCTTCTACGACCATGTCTCTTGGATTAACATCGCCACCTTCAGACTCATCATTTGCAGCATAGTATGTCTGCTCATGTGCGAGGGTATACGGTCCGAGAACTGTAAAGTTAGGGATGAATTTACCCATTGAGTTGTCACGGAAATAGTCCTTGACACTACCAGTTCCGCCATCAACAGAGAATCCTGGTTCGTTCAGCCATGAAGTGAAGTCTTCATTGTGGAAAGACATAGCCTTATCCTTAAAGTTCACAAGTATCACAAGATACTGGCTTTCAGCGGTTGTACTCCAAGTTGTAATCTGAGGAGATGAAACCTTTTTCGAAAGGATCTGTTCAGGAGCTTTTCTTACACTTTTGTTGAAAGACATAAGAAAATCCATCTGCTTGCGAACCGGAGTCAATCCGCTGACGAACTTCTGCTCTTTAGAAGAGCGCTCCGAGACATTGCTGACACGCTGTGCAGAAAGAAGGCGAACACCTTTCTTTGCATCCAGCTGATCATACTTGAAGAATCCGTCCTTATCCTTTCTGATAAGAAAACCGTCGACAGTAGTCATGTAATGAAAATTCTCATCACCATGAATACGAACAGTCAAAGACGAACCATCGGGCTGTACCACAGTAACCGGTTTTGGATTCGATTTGATGCCATAGACATTTCCCGAAAAACAAAACAAGAGACCAAGTACAAAAGGAATGAAATTCTTTAATTTTGACATTGGTTATTGATTATTGATTAAACAAAAAAACGGAAGAGGCTCTTTCAAGCCTCTACCGAATAAATATTATATAAGAAGTATTAGTCGCGAACTACAACTTTAACTGTACGGCCATTTACCTTAACCAGATACAAGCCTTCAGCCAATGATATCTGAGTACGTCCAGCAATATCAGCAGACTTGACAAGCTTTCCTAAGATATCATAGATTTCAACAACAGCAGAACCATCTGCAGGAGCCACAATTACAGAAGATACGCCTGGTACAACCTCAGCTCCTTCGCCTTCAACACCTGCAATACCAGTATTGATGGAAGCTTCAACTGTAACAATTGCACCTGTAGCATTAGTCTGCTCAACCTTTACAATGTAACGTCCAGCTTCGCTTACTGCATAGTCCAAAACATAAGAGCCGATATAATCAGGTGCTGTTCCAGCAACGTAAGTTGATGTAGCAAGAACTGTATTCAGATCATCAGCCTTATAAAGAGACATCATGAAGTAATCCTTTGATGATATTTTTATAGATCCAGCATTAAGGTCTGCATAATACCATATTGGATTCTGGCGTGTAGCCTCTCCCAAAGTATTTTCTCCATTTTTGAGTTCAATAGGAGTCATTGAAGATTCACCTGGTTCGAAATCACGGATCTCAAATGAAACTGTCTTGCCGCTCTGAGCAGAGAGAGTCGTTACCTTTACATAAAGAGTTTCGCCTTCAGCAACAGAGAACTGTCCTCTGAATTCAGAACCTCCGCTATCAGTCTTTATAATGTTTACAGGATACTGGTCACCTTCACGCTGAACGCTTACCATTGAAGACTGATAAGTAGCATCCTGTTCAAACAAGATATCAGATGTTACAGTCAGCATTCCGTTTTGAGGAGCAACATACTTGAACCATATACTCTGTGCTTTTTCAGGAACTGCAACCGAAGTACCTTCAACAAGAATTGCTGTAGCCATTGATTCACCTTCGCCATAATTGTTTTCAGCAAGCTCAAATGTACAGTCACTGCTCATGCCAGAGAACTGTATAAGATAAGTTTCACCGGCTTTGATTTCTGTCTTAATAGAGAACGCATCCTTAACAGCTGTTCTATATGAAACATAAGAGCCTGAAACTATTGGGAACTTGACTTCTGTAAGAATATCATCAGGAGTGATCTTCAACCAACCGTCTATTGTTGCAGTGTAGCTATAGTACTTGTCATTGCCACCAGCCAATTCATTTACACCGACAACAGCCTGAATAGGATTAGATGCAACTTCGCCGGCAGCTATATCTTCAACCTCAACATTAAACTTGAATCCATTTATATCTTCATCAAGATTCCATACAATAATATACGAAGAACCGCCCTTAACCTCAGCCTTGATATCATTTGTTCCGCTGACAATGGCACTGTATCGGTTATTAACATCATATATGCCAACAGTTGTACTTGCACTATAGAATGAAGCATCAGAAGTGACCTTCAAGAACTTGCTGCCACCTTCTGGGATATTTACCTTATAATAATATGTACCATTATATTCTGGTGCAGTATATTCTCCAAATTCTATAGTCTTAGGATTCTCAAAAGAGTCACCTTCTGAAGCTGCACGATAAGTCATATTGAACAGTTCTTCAGTTGCTGTCTTTTCTGTTTTCTCGATGCATACAAAATAAGTATATCCCTTTGTAACCTTGAAACGCATAAGGAAACATCCATCTACGCTTGCATCAGCATTAGACTGTCCGCAAGAAGAATAAACACTGATATTACCACCAGGAAGACCAGCCTCAGAACTCATTTCAACAAATCCGTCGTTCTCTGCTACGTATGCATACCAATATTTGCCAACTTCTGCAGGCAATACATTGCCACTTTCCTTACCATCAAAAGGCATGTCACAAGAAGAACCCAATGTAGGATGAGTCAATACAAATGTACCCATCAATGGTGTAGAGCTTGCAACTACCTTTATTATATATGTCTTTCCAGCTTCAACCTGTGCTTTTCCAGACATAGCACCAGCGCTTCCATAAGACAAAGAAATGGTTGTGCTCTCGCCGTCGCAGCCCTCACTTATTGCAGCCTGCGATACGTATCCGCTGAATGTCATTTCCAAAACACCGGTTTCTACACAAGCATAAGACAAATAAGACTCAGATTTATATGTCTGCATGTCATAATGGCTTGGAATGAAAATCTGCTTGCCCTCAGTTACAACAATGGCGTCATCACATGATGCACCACCTTCTACAACAGCATTTTCAGCCGACATTGTAAACTCTACGGTTGTCGTATTATAAACACCGACAGCCAAATAAACAGTCTGACCTGCTTTTACAGGAAATACAGTACCAGTAGAAGATACAATACCATAAATCTGAGTATTGTAAGTTCCATCCTCAGACATGCTGAAACTCAATCCTGAAGCCTGACCATTAGAACTTACAGAAATGAGCTGTCCACTTTCAGCTGGAGCCGTATACTTGAAGTATACTGTCACATAGCCAGATGCTTCTTCCAATTCATAAGAATTCACACCTGATTTCAAATCTAAAGCAGTTGAAACATCTGTTTGAGCAAACAGATTGCAAAAAAGCAACTGCATGAAAACAAGAAGTAGAAATTTCTTCATAATGTATAAAAATTAAAAATACTAAATTAAATATCAACCCACAGCCGTATAGCAACTTGCCTATCGGCATAATACTAAAATTAGCTATTTTTTTATAATTAGAACATTTGCTTGCGAATTTCGTAAGGATTTTTTAAATAGCCAAAAAAATCGAGTATATTAATACAAACAACATGCGAAAAACTTACATTTTATCATTAAATCACCCATAAAAGTAAAACAATATAAGATTTATCGTCACAAACTGTAATAGAACACATGTTCGTCATAATAAAAAGATAAAGAACAATAAAAAGGGATATTCAGTAAATAGAATAAAATTAGCCAACTAATTCATACACAAAGTGT